>Ga0068858_100000675_pt1 | contig 35556 bp, 28 predicted proteins | sample KBSSwiS12_FD_66589 | JGI IMG/M metagenome (GOLD analysis project Ga0068858, IMG submission 66589) | Switchgrass rhizosphere microbial communities from Kellogg Biological Station, Michigan, USA - KBS Switchgrass S1-2 | ecosystem: Host-associated > Plants > Roots > Rhizosphere > Soil ... | reverse complement strand
AAGTCCGTGGGTGGGTGAATCCATAGAGGCTCGTAGTGACAACGTCATACAGCGGCGCCAGCCGGATCGAGGCTTCATCGGAAGGGTGCTCGTAGAGCACGCCGAAATTCTTGAGATGACCGTCGCCGTTGCGCACCATCACAATAAAAACGATGTACTCGAAAAGTTGCTGCAAGGCTTTCAGTGGATCCCCTCCAGTGAGAAACAACCGCACGGCCTTGGCCACGTTCTCGTAGCTTCCTTCATATTTCCGGCGGCTTCCCTTGTTCATGAGAACCGTCATGTCCTCGAACCCGAGGGCCGCCCCGGCGCGCAGATCGAAGCGTTCTGTTACGAACAGGCCGCCATCTTCGGACAGCCAGAAATTCGGAGTTTCAATTCCCGCGCGACGCGCAGCAGTGAGACACATGAATTCGTTCTGCGTGAGGTACGGGAACTCTTCACCGCCTGATTTCACGATCAGGTCTGCATGCACCACAGTCTCGCGCCCCACGTTCGCGGCGTCCTTATCGCCATCGGGGACCAGAACCTTCGGCTGCACGCCGGAGATTCCGGATTCGAAGTAGGTTGCGACCAGGAAATCAAACAATTCTGAAGTTGGCTGGCGCGCGAGAATTTCCTTCAACCCGATGCGGCCCGCTACACGCGAGCGCTTCTCCTCGGGACGCGCATAGGCCAGTCGACCGATCTGGGCGCCACCGACAATATCCAACAGGCGCATGTCATCCAACCCGCCCTGCTTTGCAAACGCCTCTTCGATTTTCGACAGGAGATAACCTTCCGGCCGGTTCATCTCGAAAATCGGCAACAGCGCTCCGCTTGCGTAGCTTTCCGCTCGCAATGGCATGGTCAGCGAGACTGCCTGTTCGGTTCGCTTCGCGGAGTAGTTGAATGCGAAGCGCGCTTCCTTGATCAGATCGCCGGACGGCCCCTGCGGCGTCGTGACCCGTAGATGCTTAACTTTAGTCGGGCTCATCGCTGAAAATCTCTTCCAGACGTTCGAGATCCGCCCGGGCATCCACGATGGCCAGACCTTTGCCAAGGGCAGCGACCGCGCCCATCAGGACATTCAACGCGACGTTTCGCCCGGCCTCGAGATCGGCAATAGTCTGGCGACGAACGCCGACTCGTTCGGCCACCCAGGATTGGGAGCGGCCGCGCGCCTCGCGTTCGGCACGCACGCGCTCGCCCAGTTCTTTGGCGGTTAGGGCAGGCGGCATAATGGACGTTTTATCGAACATTTGTGGCCTCAAGGGTACCAAATGTTCGATTAAACATCCATTACGGCGACACCACTCCCTCGGCCATTTGGCGTCGACCTCAGAGGCTAGCCGTCGCAGGCGGCTTTGATCGCGAGCCGGCGCGGTCATCCGTGCAATGACCTCTCAGGTCATGGAATTTTCGCTCCCTGCCCGTATGATCCGCGCCGTGCACCTCATCAACGCCGCATCACCACCACCCCCCTCTCCGTCCAGCCACGTAGGCGCGCTGTTACGCGAATGGCGCTCTGCCCGGCGCCTGAGCCAGCTCGACCTGGCCCTTGAAGTCGGAATGTCGGCGCGGCATTTGAGTTGCGTGGAGACCGGCAAGGCCCAACCGAGTCGCGACATGGTGGCCCGCCTGGCCGACGCGCTGGAAATGCCACTGCGCGAGCGAAATACCCTGCTCGTTGCCGCAGGCTACGCGGCGAAATACGCGGAGACTGACCTTTCGACCGCACAGATGGCGCCCGTGCGGCGGGCGATCGAGTTCATCCTGAAGCAACAGGAACCCTACCCCGCGCTCGTCACCAATCGACATTGGGACATGCTGATGGGGAACGAAGCTCTTCTACGATTGTTTGGCCGCATGCGCGGTGGCCCACCAACGCACCGCAACGTTCTTCGACAGGTCTTCGATCCCGCGGATATGCGACCGTATGTGGCCAACTGGGAAGTCGTTGCCGGCGATCTGATCCGGCATCTGCATAACGAAGTCGCCGCGGCACCATCGGACGCCAAGGCACGAGCGCTGCTCGATGAAGTCCTCACCTACCCCGACATTCCCCCCGGCTGGCGAACCCGCGACCCAGAAGCAACGCCCCTGCCGCTGCTGACCACGGAGTTTCACTGGGAAGGCGGGAAGTTGAATTTCCTGTCGACCTTCTCCACCTTCGGCGCTTCGCGCGATGTGACCATCGAGGAGTTGCGCATCGAGTGTCTGTTTCCAGCGGACGACAGAACCGCTGAAGTTTGCCGGTCGTTGGCCTCGGCTGCCTGACCAACGCAACATCGCTGTCGCCGATCAGCGTCGAGTGTTGGTTCACACCGACGTTCCCGCGGCCCTTCGTCTCATCGGCACGGTGCGACAAATACAGTACCTTCCGTGAGCTCAATCACGGAAGGGAGTCTCCCACTCATGCCTCGCTCGTCGCTGTTCCTGTCCAGCCTCTTGATATTGACCGCACTGTACTCCAACACCTCGTCCGCCCAGATGAGCATGTTGCACTCGCAGGGCCGGTCGATAGTCAACGCTCAGGGCCAGGTGGTTCCGCTGCAGGGCGTGAACCTCGGCGGGTGGTTCGTCATGGAAAAGTGGATGGCGCCACTCACCAGTGACTCCCTGCCTGACACCTACAGCGTCATGCAGAAGCTTGACCAGCGCTTCGGGGTCGAGACCGAGCAGAGTCTCATCAAGACCTACCAGCAGAGCTGGATCACCACCACCGACCTGGACAACATCAAGGCCGCCGGCTTCAACGTCGTGCGCGCTCCGGTCTGGTGGGGTCAGTTCTACACGCTGAATGATCAGAGCCCCGCCGGCTGGCGCCCGGATGCATTTGAAATCCTCGACTGGCTGGTCAACGCCTGCGCAGCTCGCGGAATTTACGTCATCATCGACATGCACGGCGTGGTCGGTGGTCAGAGCACCTCGGATGACACCGGCCGGTCCGGCCAGAACCAGTACTGGACCAACGGTAATTTCCAGGGCCAGACGGCCTACATCTGGTGGCAGATTGCCAATCACTACAAGGGCAATCCCACCGTTGCGGGCTATGACCTGATCAACGAGCCCATCGGCACGCCCACCAGCGATACCGTTCTCAACCTCTATAACGAGCTCTACCAGAGCATCCGCTCGGTCGATCCGTCACACATTGTGATCATGGAAGGCACCTGGGGTAACTGGAACTGGAGCATGCTCCCGAACCCCAATGTGTATGGCTGGACCAACGTGGTCTACCAGATGCATGAATACCAGTGGAACGGCTCACAAGCCCAGGTCCAACAGGGTGCGACCAACCAGGTCAATGACTTCAACAACCACGCCAGCTACAACGTCCCGGGCTACGTGGGCGAGTTCAACGACTTCGGCTACCCCGCCAGCACGTGGCAGTTCACAACGAACGCCTGGAATGCAGCCGGGCTGAGTTGGACGGTGTGGTCATACAAGGCCACGGCCGGGCTGATTCCGAATAGCTGGGGTCTCTACGATCCCAACCACTGGGCCACGACGCCGAACATTTCCACAGATTCCGCAGCGACGATTGCCGCAGACTGGCAGCAGTGGACGACCCCCGCCACGTTCAGCCTGAACACGGCGTTGGGCCTGCATGGCACGCAGAATGGTGGCGCCACGAGCATCAGCACGAGCGCCTGGTACAACGTCGTCAACACGAACAGTGGGTCATGTGTCGACGCGGCCAACCGTGTCGCGGCCAACGGCACTGCAGTTCAACAGTGGGCTTGCGGCGCGCAGCAGACCAACCAGGAATGGCAATTCCAGGCGCAGGCTAACGGCGTTTACAGCATCACTGTGCGCACCCAGCCCGGCCAGGTCCTGGATGTCATCAACCATGGCACCGCGAACGGAAGCCTGATCCAGCTTTGGAGCTATGGCGGTGGCACCAACCAGCAGTGGACGCCGGTGTCCGTTGGCAGCGGGTTGTACAAACTGGTGAATGTCGCCAGCGGACGTTGCCTGGACGTGCCGGCTGCTTCAGCGGCCAATGGGGTGCAATTGCAAATTTACGACTGCAACGGCACGGCCGCGCAGTCGTTCAGACTGTCGCAACAGCCGTAATCGACCCAGGGCGCCGGTGTTCGACACTGGCGCCCATGATGCCCAGGGGCGCGCTCGGCGCGGGGGCGCGCTCGGCGCGGCACGCGAACGTTCAGCCGCTGGCGTCGGCGCCCATATCAGCGTTTGGGTTGCGGGGGTGTTGAGGCGCCCTCCGCGTCGTCCTTCGGTGGCGGCGCGGATTGCTTATCGGCGTCGCTCTGAGGTGGCGGAGCACTCGGGTTGTTGGGCGCCGCCGGGACCGGCGCGGTGTCCTTCGCGGGCGGCGCAGGCTCTTTGCCAGTCCCGTCGTTCTGCGGCGGCGTGTTGGGCCCCGCCGGGACCGGCGCGGTGTCTTTCGCGGGCGGCGTAGGCACTTTGCCAGCCCCGTCGTTCTGCGGCGTCGTGTTGGGCGCGGCCGGAGTCGGCGCTGTGCCCTTCGTCGGTGGCGCCTCACCCTGCTTCGCAGGCGGTGCAGGCTCTTTGCCAGCACCATCGTTCTGCGACGGCGAGGTGCTTGGGTTGTTGGGCGCTGCCGGGGTCGGCGCGGCGTCCTTCGACGGCGGCGCGGCGACTTTTTCTTGCGGCTTCGCAGCGGCCGGTGACTTTGCCTTCTTCACCGGCGACGCCACCGGTGCGGCAGCCTGCGGCGTGGCGACTGGCGCAGCAGTTGGCGACTTCACGCTCTTTGCCGGCGGCGCAGGCGTTGGTGGCTTCACACCCTTTGCTGGCGCCGCAGCCGGTGCAGCGGGCGCGGGCTCCTTCTCCGTCATCGCCTTCCGAATGGGCAACTCAATAAAACTATCGCTATACCACCGGATTTTCACCGGCACCCGCCCATCCTCCACCGACTCCTCGTTCACGGCGCCCGCCGTGCCGTAATTGATCTGCCGGTCGGGTCGCTTGTTCACACCCAACACCACCACCAAGCGGCTTCCCACCTCGAGCTTGCGGCTCGTGAGCCGATCGCTCTTGAAAGTGAGCTGCTGACGCTCGCCGGCGCGCAACAACCGACGCGTCACCCGGTCGTGTGCATAGGAAGCCCGCAGCTCGTACACCGGGTCATACAACTGCACATAGTCCCCACCGGGCAGCAGCTCATACAACCCGATCGTCAGGTCCAGGTCCTGCTTGTTGACCGTAAAATCCAACTTGCCGGAGAACAGCCCGCTGAACTCCTGGCTGTGCTTCAACGGCTCACTCACAAACACAACCGCGTTGCGCAGTTGCAGCGCCCTGTTGACGATCCCGGCAGGCGGCGGGAGCGATGCGTCGCTGCGATCCGCCAGATCGACGACATGCGGCACAAAAGTCGTATCCGACATCTTCTTCGTCGACAGCCGCCGGGTCTCCCCCCCCGTGGCCGGCGCCGCATCCAGATAGAACTTCAGATTCCCCTTGCCCATCGCCTCGATCGACGGCGCATGCTGCCACTCATTACTCCCCATCACCTGGAAGTTGACGCGGTCCGCCAGCGCGGCCGGCTTCTCACCACCCTTGAAGATGTAATCGAACCACTGATACCGCAATTCGCGCAGGTCAACGAGCGCCGCCTGGTCGAGTTGGTAACCGCGCAGGTTCGAGGAGGCCCCGTGTTGCATAGCCCCGTCATCGTACGGGCCAATCAACAGGGTATGGTTCGCGTGAGGATCGTATTTGTAGTGCTCGGTGAAGTAATACAGCGTGCCAACCTCACCGTTGGCGTAATAGCCCGTGGTGGCCAACACGGGAATCTTGACATGCCGGAACTGATCCTCAAACGGGATGAACTTCTGCCAGAACCGGTCATAACTCGGATGATCCAGCCAGTCGTGGAAAATGATGTTGCGGCCATCAATGGCATGCTCGATCTCGCGATACGGCTTGCCACTGGTGTACCAGTCCTCGTCAACCTGACGCCAGCGCGCTTCATCACTACAAGTCTTCTCGTCGAACCCTTCCAGGTTAGCCACGCAACCGGACCACCGATAACCAGCATTCCGAACGATGTTCCCCGTCATCGGGAAGTCCACGCCCGGCGCATAAGCAGAATTCGTGGCAATAGCCTTCAAAGCGGGCGGCAGATGCCTGGTGGTTGCAGCCCATTCAGTGAAGCCACTGTAGTTACCGCCGTACATGCCGACGCGGCCATCACTCCATGGCTGCTTCGCAATCCAGTTGATGACAACCCGTGCGTCCGCGCCGTCGTACCTGAAGGGAGTAACCGGCCCCCGGCTGCGGCGCTCCCCGCGGGTGAAGGCCACGATACCCACGTATCCATGAGCCGCACACTCCTTTGCAAAGGTGTGCGAATCCACATAAATCGTGAACTCCAATAATGTTGGCAGTGGTTTCGTATCATCCTTCGGTCGAACCACCACCGCTGAAATGTTCGCGCCATCCGGTGTCTGAATGAGGACATCCCAGTCGGTCACGTACCGCCGGCTGTCGTCCTCCTCTTCCAACGCGGCCACGAGCGGATGAAAGCTTCGATATGCGTCAAACTGCAGATAGGTCCAGACGAGATCGATGGCATCAGCCTGCGGAATGCTGCCCTTGGGCCGCCACTGATCAAACGCTCGCTGGACCGCATCCCTGAAAGGCGCAACCGGCGCATTCAGATAATCAGACAACAGGAACGCATCCGTGCCATTCAACGCGGAGACAATGGCGCGATAAGCAACACCGTAAGTTTTGGTGAAGGCGCCCTTATCCTCGGCTTCCCGGGACCGGGCGTACGCATAGATGTCATAGACGACTGTCCTGCCAACAGGCCGGTGGGCATCGGCAGTCTTGCGTCGATCCCGCAGTTGAATGCGCGTCTGCCACGCAGCGGTATAATTGCCCGCAACCAACTGCAAACCCGACAGGTTATGCAGGTACTTGTCCTGATCATTTTCCTGGTACACCGGCAGAATGCGCTCCGCCAGATCGCGCATGACCTTCGGGACCGCAGGATCATTCGCAGATTGCGGAGGTTTGAAATCGAAATTCTGGGCAATGGCAAGCGGCGCCCCCAGCAAACACACCAGCAATAACAGAAACGCCTTCACGCGGGAGCCTTCCCCCCGGGAATGGCAGTCAGTGCCACCGGCGACGGGACGAGATGCAGAACACGATGGAACAAGGGATCACGCGCCTGGGCGGCGCGGCCAATGTGAATGATGCTCGTGTGCTCGAGCTCATTGGAGAAAATATCGACCACCCGCTCCATGGCCTGGTCATCCAGGCTGCCCAGCATGTCGTCTATCAGCAGCCAGGGAGGCGCTTGCATGACAATGCGCGCGAGCGCCAGGCTCAACTGCTCATCCTGGCTCAACTCCCGGTCCCAACGCCGGGTCTCGTTCAACAGCGGTACCAGCCGATCCAACCCCAAACGGTTCAGCGAGCGCGGAAACGCTCCTTCCGGGAATTTTTCAGTCTCCAACGGATAGGCCAGGACCTCCTTCAAAGAGCCGCGTGGCAGATAGGGAGTACCCGTGGGCAGATAAAGCATCTCCTCGTTCTTCGGCCGCGAGATGGTACCGGCGCCCCAGGGCCATAGTCCCGCCAATGCCCGGAACAACAGGGTCTTACCGGTGCCGGGTGCGCCCACAATGAGCACGCGCTCGCCCGCTTTGATGACGACCTTGGTCTCCTTGAGCATGTCTGAACCGGCCGGGGACACGATCTCGAGATCATCGATGGTGATCGTGCCCGCTTCCCCCTCAACATAAGTAATGCGGCTTTCGAGCTCGCTCATGTCCTCTGTTGTAGACAGAGCGTAGCGGAAGCTCGCCACCCTTTGCAGGGTTGCACGCCAGTCCGCAATGATACTGAAGTTGTCTACAAACCAGCGCAACGAGGATTGCGCCTGGGTGAAAGCGGCGGCCGCCTGCATCATGCCACCGAAAGAAATCTTCCCGGAAAAGTACAGCGGCGCGGCCACTAGAATGGGTGCAACGATCGTGATCCACCCGAATCCCGCTGTTATCCACGTCAGATTGGTGAGACCTCTGACCAGGCGCCGGGTTGCCGACAGCACATTGTCCAGGTGCATCTCGACGCGGCGACGTTCGTCTTCCTCACCAGCGGCAAGCGAAATGCCGTCCAGGTGCTCATTGATGCGAACCAGGGAGAAGCGAAGATCGGCCTCGCGGGCATACCGGTCGGAGTTGCGATTGATCAGACTGCGGCCCACCCAATAACTGAGCAGGGACCCGAGGACCGCATAGGTCACGGCCGCCCACAACATGAACCCCGGGATCTCGTAATCGCGATCGTGAAAGCGGACCGTGAACCCGCTCGACAGCGACCACAGCACGCCTGCGAAAATGCTGAACAGAATGGTCGCCTGCAGCAGCCCGGTCCCCAGGTCCGAGGACAGCTCGCACAACTTGCGCGCATCCTCGTGCATGCGCTGGTCGGGATTGACTCCCATGGGACCGCCGGCATTGGCCAGCCAGAACGCCCGGCGCGGCAACATCCAGTCGCGCAGCAGGTCGTGCACGATTCCCTCCCGCAACTTGAGCTTCAACATCTCGACCAGCCAGCGCTGGGCGACGTTCAATATCAGGATCGCGCTGGCGATGATGGCAAACACGCCCAACTGATAAACGAAGTCGTGCAGGTCGCGCCGGGACAGCGCATCGTAGAAGGGCTTGTTCCAACTGTTGAGTCGAATCTGCCCATAGGCCGTGGCGACAATCACGAGGACAACTGTCACACAAAGAGCGACGAGCGTCTTTGCAACGGGCGAGCCACGCAGCGCCCGGATCATCATGCCCAACTGGCGGCCGAGGCCGGATGCCGCCTGCTCCGCCGCGGCCTTTCTTGCCGCAGCTTCCTCCGCGCTCTGTTGTGGAGTGCTTGTCATCGTGCCCGAGCTGTTATCAACGTGTGCGCCACTGACGGGTTCCCGTCCCCTTTACAACCGTGCGCCGCGCGGCCAGGCAGGAAATGAAAGCCGCGTAGCTCCAGGCCAGATGCTTCGCGGATGTCTGGGCGCCCGTCTTCTGGTCGAACTGTTCGGACAACTCCCCATTCTCGGGCGTGTATTGACGGACCGTCTCCAGGAACGCATCGCCTTTACTGACCCACCCCGATGGCTGCGAGCTCTGCGCGGCCGCCAGGTAGCAGAACTCCGCGGCACCCAAGGTAGAGAAATAATACGCGCCGCCGGAGAAGTAGACATCGCCATGATAGCGTCCCATGGCTACGCCCTGGTGGGCAGAACGGTTCCGGTTGATTGGATACGCCGAATCGAACACATTTTCCAGGAGTTGCAGAGTCGCATGCATGCGGGGATCGCGCACCGTGTGAGTCGGACCGTTACCCAGCGCATGAATCGCCGCCAGGATTACCGCAATATCGAGCTCTTTCGCTGACCGATTGCCGGATGCCAGTGTCCGGGAGCGATAGTACCCCTCGTCAGGCAACCAGAACCCGTCCAGCACGCGCAGGATGATTTCAGCCTCGGCTCGATAACTGCGCGCCAGCTCCGGCTCGCCGGCATCCTGCAGCCAGTCAGCCCCTTCCCTGAGCGCCGCCGCCGAAACGCATAGCGTGTAGTAGTGCTGACCACTCTCCTCTTCCCAGATGTCGATCGACGGCTCGCGCCAGTGTGCAAATGTAAACGCCAGGTCCGACCGGACCAACTTCGAGGCCCGCGCCTGCAGATCGCCGTCAAATGAATGGACCCGTGTCCAACGCAACACTGAAAGCGCCCGCAAAGGTGCCCCGTCGTGCTGGGGCCGTGACCAACTCGAGATATCCAGCGTCCCGTCCGGGTTCACACGCGTCTCGGCGACAATCGCATCTCCATGGACGGCGGCCAACTCGTCGTCCCTGCGCAGGAACCGCATGAAGTCGAGCATCACATCCTCGCGCCAGGCGGTGTTTGCAATGACCTTGCGGCCATCCAACACCTGCAGGTCGAGACTGAAACGCACGAAATCGCCGAAATGAGTCACGGCGTCCGCGCCGAGATCGCCCGCTTCAAACAACAGGCGGATCGCGTCCATGACCACGGCGGAATCCCGGAACCAGTGAAAGAAATAGTCCGGATCCGGCTTCCAGTCGCCCAACACCGGCGAGGCAATGATCGAGCCCTTCACCGGCCGGATGGTATGACCAAACCCGGGGCGCGATTTCACGATCCCGACAGGGGACACGCTGACCAGCATCGCGGCGGCCGAGCGCCGGTACTGGCGGTCGAGCCACTGTTCGAATTCCGAGCTCATTTCAAGTGCGGGCTCGTGAATCCCAACCGCCGCAAGCCCGTCTGCACTTCGGGAATGCTCATGAAAAGCTTCCACAACAGGCCCGTACGATGATTTTCCATCATCACGACAATGGGACCCTGGTCAATGGCGATGTAGGTGTCGGCGTACCAGCTGCGCTGCTCGCAGAACGCATCCGCGAATCCATACCGTCCCCACAGTTGCTCGCCGTGCTCCGTCAGAAAGTGCCGCAGGGTGCTCATGACTTCGCGCGGCGCGTACGGCAGGCTCGATAACGCCGCCGTCGGCGAAATCGTGCCGTTGTCATTGTCAGGTGCGTGCGCCGAGTAGCCATCCGGGTTGTCACCTGCGGTGAGACCCCAACACTCAGGACCGTAGCCCTTGAATTTGTGAGGGTTGGTTATGCAGTGCGCCCTGTTGATGGCCACGTGACGTTGGTTCAGGTCCCAGTAATCGGCGTATTTGTCTTTCAGGCCCCGGGGGTCGAGCCCGCAGAATGAATAATGCGCGAAGAACAACGGCCCGCCATAGGCCGGTCCCAAAGGCAACTCGATGTCGTAATAACTCCTGCCGTTCAAAAAGTCCTTACCCGAGGCATAACCGCGCTGATACACGAGCGGGTTGATGGGATACCGGGACGAGCCCGCTGCCAGCACGTAAGTGATCAGGCATTCATTCCAACCGCGGATCTCATGATCCATGGCCCAGCCGTTGTTGGGACTCCAGTGCCAATAGAGAACGCGCCGGCCGCCCTGCGTATACCAATCCCACTCCACCTCTTCCCACAGCCAGTTGACGCGCCCGCGTAAAGACTGTTCAGCTCGAGCGTCTCCATTGAAGTACTGCCGCGCACACAGAAGTCCCATGCACAGGAACGAAGTCTCGACCAGATCGCCGCCATCGTCCTTGCGAAAGAACGGAATCGTGGCAGCCGTTCGCCCGTTCACGAAATGTGCAAATGCGCCGTGGTAGCACGTTGCAGCGGTAAGCAGGTCCAGCATCCGGTTGATACGCTCGACGGCGGCTTCGCGCGTGACCCAGCCACGCTCGGCTGCCACGATGATCGCCATGATCCCGAAGCCGGATCCGCCAATGGCGGATTTGTCGTCCGCTGCGTCTGCACGTGTAGTACACCGATCGGGTGCGAGACCGCTGACCGGATGGCCCCCGTCCCAGAAAAACTTGAAAGTCTGGCGTTGCACGGCCTCGAGCAACTGCTCATCGGGCAATTTCGCCAGCGCTGCGGCTTCCATGAATTCTCCCCGCCATTAGGATTCGACTCGCGATTTTGCCCTGTTTCCGCGACCATATGTTTCTTTGCGGATGGGTTTCGATGAATCGGACCGAGAAATTGCTGTCACAGATGACCCTGGCGGAGAAGCTGGGGCAGCTCACCATGACAGCTGCCGGATATGCCGTCACGGGACCCGTCATCGCGGGTGACTCGACCGAGGCCATCAAGAGCGGCGCCATTGGCAACCTCCTCAACCTCGTGGGGCCGGGACCCGTTCGAGAGATGCAGCAGCTTGCCGTCGAGCATTCGCGGTTGAAGATACCGCTGCTCATCGGACTCGATATCATCCATGGGCATCGCACGTTGTTTCCCATACCGCTTGCGGAAGCGGCGCTGTTTGATCCGCAAACATGGGAGGCCACTGCAAGGGAAGCAGCGCGAGAGGGAGCGGCTGACGGTCTCGCAATGACCTTCTCACCGATGCTCGACGTATCCAGAGACATTCGTTGGGGACGCACCGCTGAAGGGTCTGGTGAAGACACCTGGGTTGCCGTGCACATGGCGCGCGCCAAGGTTAAGGGCTACGAAGGCTCCGATCTCAAGGCTGCTGATTCACTCGCAGCATGCGCAAAGCACTACTGTGCCTATGCACCCGTGCTGGCCGGGCGTGAATACGCCTCTGTGGATATTTCGGCGCGCACCCTGCTCGAAGTACATGTGCCTCCTTTTGATGCAGCGGTTGCCGCGGGCGTGGCTACGATCATGCCTGCGTTTACCGATCTGGATGGCGTTCCCATGACCGCCAACAAGAAACTCCTGCGGCACCATCTGCGCAACCAACTCGGATTTCAGGGCGTAATCGTCAGCGACTACAACGCAATTGCAGAGCTGATGCATCACGGCATCGCCGCAGACCTGGCTGAAGCGGCGGCTCTTGCACTGAACGCCAGCGTTGATATCGACATGATGGCCGATGCGTACCGCAAAGGTCTGCCGGTTGCGCTCGAGCGCGGGCTCGTCACGATGGCGCTGATTGATGAGTCAGTGCTGCGCGTGCTGCAGTTGAAAGAGCGGTTGGGATTGTTTGATGACCCTTATCGCAGGGGCACCCAACAGGAGGCGCCCGCAGTTCTGACCCGCCGGCGCGACCTCTGTCGCTCCGTGGGCGCGCGCTCCATTGTCATGTTGAAGAACGATCGCGATACGCTGCCGCTGCGCGGCACGTTGCGGCGGGTGTCTGTAATCGGGCCTCTCGCAGATGCCGCGATCGAGATGGGTGGGTGTTGGGGCGCTGCCGGCAAGCCCGAAGATCGTGTCAGTGTAGTTGCGGGGCTGCGGAGCGCTGCGCCTGGCAAGGACATCGTGCACGCACCCGGTGTAGCGTTCGTCGGCGGGGATGAGTCCGGAATTTCGGCTGCGGTTGATTTGTGCAACGACGCTGATGCCGTCGTGTTGTGCATTGGTGAGAAAGCCGACATGAGCGGCGAAGCGGCGAGCCGCGCGTTCCCCGAAGTGCCGCCCTTGCAACGGACTCTCGCGGAAGCCGTGTTCGAACGGGCCCATGCGAAGGGTTTGCGCGTCGTGGTTGTGTTGTTCTCGGGACGGCCGCTGGTCATTCCATGGCTGGCTGAGAAAGCGGATGCTTTGCTGGCTGCCTGGTTCCTGGGCAACGAAGCGGGTAACGCCATTGCCGATGTTGTGTTGGGCCGGACATCACCGAGCGGCCGGACGCCGATGAGCTGGCCGCGGGCCATCGGACAGATACCCTTGTTCTATGGGGAGCGGCCGGGCGGCCGACCCTTCAACCCGAAAGACCACTTCACCAGCCACTACATGGACGTGAGCAACGATCCCCTGTACCCATTTGGGCATGGGCTGACTTACGGGCGATGTTCATTAGCCAGCCTGGTCGTTTCATCGGACCGGGTATCCGAGAAGGACACCCTCGAGGTCCGTGTCGACGTCACCAACCAGGGGGCCTACCTGGCGGAAGAAACTGTGTTCCTGTTCATCCACGACAAGGTCGCCAGCGTTACGCGGCCAGTGCTGGAGCTCAAAGGCGTCGGAAAAGTCACGCTGCGGCCGGGGGAGACCAAGACCGTCCGGATGACTGTTCCTGGCACTGAGTTTCGGTTCCTGGGGATGGACCTCACCCCGGTCTTCGAGCCTGGGGAGGTCGAGGTGCTGGTGGGACCGTGTGCTGACCGGTCACAGTTGTTGCTGCAGACTATTCGGTTGGTCTCGTAGCGACCACTCTGCGGTCACCAATTCCTGCTCGGCCCCGCCACTCCAGCGCAACTTTCCGAGCCTTGGCCCACCGAATTTAACATATTATGTCGCCACTCCCCTCAGATGGGCAGTGACCCCCTCTGCAGACGCTCTGTGTCAGTAATGCGGCGGCCGTTCCTCCTCCGGGGTCCTCGGGGTATAGGGCGTCTGCGCAACCTCCAAGCGTTGCGCGAGCGCGTCGAGTCGGGCACGCAGCGAGGCTAATTCCTGCTGCTGCCGGTACACAACGTCACTGAGCTCGACGTTGGCGTTCTCCAGGAACGCAATCTTGGTTTCAATCCGCTCGATTTCTTCGCTGTTCATAACGCCAGTGTAACGAATCCGTGGCGGAACGCGCGCCCTTCCCGCCCCACCAACAATTGAAACCAAACTGGTGGTTTCCCTGTGCCACGGGGGCGCGCACAGGCCTGTTCAAAAGCGCCAACGCGGCTATAAAACGCCTTTATTTATAGGCTTTCCGCATAACTCAAACATTGCAATCCAACCTCCAGCGTCGCACCCGAGCGACGTGTTTACCTGATGCGATCGGGCGACTACAGTTTCGCCCAGACCTTTGGTCTGCTACGGGGAATATCGTGAGCACGGGCAACATCAAGTCTTGGCCGCATCGACATCGTTTCACTGCGGAAGAATACAACTGGATGGCCGAAATCGGCCTGCTGAACGGGGAAGCCGCCGTCGAGCTGATCGAAGGCGAAATCGTCCACATGGCACCCATGGGGACTCAACATGGCAATGTGGTGGAAAGGCTGCACGCGGCAATCAAGACCGCGTTGGCCGGCCGCGCTGTCATCAACATTCAACGCGTGTTCCGTTTGAGCAACATCACCGAGGCACAGCCGGATCTGATCGTTCTCAAGCCGGGGCGTGACTACCACTCAGCCAAATTCCCCACCGGCAGCGACACGCTGCTGGTGGTGGAAGTCAGCGATACCAGCTTCTCGTATGACCACGACATCAAGGTACCGCTGTATGCGGCCCACGATGTGCCGGAAGTATGGATCGTCGACCTGGAGAGCCGCTGCGTGCGTTTCTTCCGCAAGCTGGTGGACGGCAAGTACACCGATGTCCAGGTGATCAACGAGCCGTCACTGACGAAACTGGCTGACTTTCCCGACACGCTGATTGATCTATCGGGACTCCTGATCTGATTGTCCTTGGGTAGGGTCCTTCGGTGGGGTCCGTGCTGCAAGGAGCGCAGCGGCCAGCCGCACGCGGTTCAATCCGCGTGCGGCTGGGCCTTTGCCTGCTGCAGCTGCAGGATTACCGGAAATCAACAGCAGCGGCGTGTTGATCCTTCGAAGTCCCTCTGGCCCCCAGGCAGCGAGAGATCCACCGCCCGCGGGTGCGATCGCGACCACCGCGCGCAGTCCCTTCACGACAACCGCATCGCGCTTCGATCCTCCACGCGCGTACGGATTCAGGAACGCCCCGGGGACCATTTCCATGAAGGGAGATGTTGGATCGAGCGAGGCCCCGGCGGCAGTCAACACGCCATAGCCACCCATTGAGTCGCTGCCACCACGTAGCCCTTCGAGGCCAGGTTCTCCGTGAGCCAGGTCATGAGTGCCGGCGAGTTGCTGTAGCCGTGAGATACGACAACCAACGGATAACCTTTGCCTGCCGGAGGCGCACCCCTGACGGCAAACCCCGGGAAGGGGAGCGGCTGGCCGGGTGGAAGGAGAGAATCTCGGGGAGACCGGAAGGCCCGGCAAAGCATGGCCCCGGCAACGCAACGGCGAAAATGCGTGCCGGTAACTTCGCCATCCACCTCATCATCAGCCGGATTCTGGTCGTTTTGTGAACAAAAGTGCGCCACGTCGCCCACTAAGCGGTAAGTTACGGGGTCATGACTCATGTGTTGTTGGTCATTGTCATCCTGGCAGCGGTTGGCCTGCTGGCCACGATGCTGTCCGTGTGGATGAAGAAAGCTCCCCGGTCGGGAACCGCTACCAATATCGGGCAACCCGGGACAACCGCGGCGCCGGCCGCTGCCCCGCCGCAACGGGCAGAGCGTGCGGCCGTTACAGAATCACCCCCGGCGCCGCCAACATCCGGCCCGCAGTCAACTGAAGACCTCAGCTCAGCCACCCTGTCGTTCAACGCGGGCGACCTCGACTTCGCGCTGATGCCAACGGCGGAAGACGTAGCCCCCGCCGCCAGCCCACCGGCAGCGGCCGGCCGTGACACCCCCGAGTCGGCGACCAACACCGCAGCCCCCAACCGCGCGCCAGCGGCCAACAGCGCGGCAGCCCCGGCAGACGCGCCACCGGCCCCTGCCAACCCAGCCAACAGCGGGATGACCCCGGGGGCGGCGGCCAAGACGCCAGCGGGCGCCACAGCGGCTCGCCGGCCAAACGCCAACACGGCCGATGCCGCAGCGGCGGCCGCCGGCAACGCCACCGCCAGGCGCCCAGGCGACCCCACCCCTAAGGGCCCGCAGAAACTCCCGGCCTCCGAAGTCTTCGCCAAGCTGTTCGACCTGGCCCTGGGCAAAGCGCGGCCGGCGACGGCGGTCAACGCTGCCCACCAGGTCGTGGTCGACGCAACGGCGGCGGCGCTCGAGGACGGAGCCTCTCAACAGAAGTACGCCCCGCGCCGGCCAAACATGTTGCCGCGGGTGCTCAGCGCATCCAGCGACGACAGCTTTTCGCGGCGCCAACTGGCCGCGTTGATTGCTCAAGACCCCTCACTGGTAGGTAACCTTCTCAAGATCGCCAACAGCTCCTTCTACCGCGTCACTCCGGAACCAGTGGAAAGCGTTGACCGTGCCGTCGTGCTCCTGGGGACCGACGGCATCCGTTCGCTCGTTACGGCAGCGTTGATGCAACCGATATTCCGCATCGGCGGAGCGGACTTTCCTCGCTTCCCCGAGGTTGCGTGGGAACATACGTTCAGGGCGGCAAACGCCTCGGTCCCCTACAACTTCCTCGTCGAGAAATCCGACCCGGCGGGCGCCGAGCTGCTGAGTCTCGTCATGGGCCTCGCGAGCATCGTCGTGTTTCGTGTCACGGTCGATCAGTACGCGAAATTCCCGAAACTACGGCCCGACGCAGGCATCGTTTCAACCCTGCTCGACACGCATTCAGCCACGGTTGCGCGGAAGATTGCCGCCAGTTGGGAGTTGTCGGCGGCAACCATCGCCGGCCTCGATGGCCAGTCAACGACTACGTCGAAGTACCCGACGGCGCTCGGCAGGTCCATCTACTTCGGCAGGCTCGTAGGAGCCCTCGCGCTGTTGCGGATCAATCACGTCATCGATGACGAGTCAGCCAGGGCATCCATCCCCGCCAACACCATGCCCGAAGCCCAACTCGAGCGCATGTGGATCCGCCTGACAGCCAGATCGGAAAAGTAGCCGGGCCTGGGGCTCAGTCGGACCCCGGCGCTCGCCGCGAGGCGGCCACCTCAAAAATACTGCTCTCATTGGACAACGCCCGCCCGCGGCGCTGGCACAACTCAACCAGCCCCTGCTTCGCCACTTCCCCAAACGGCGCAACCATCTCCAACCCCTGTACCAGCTTCAGCGCGTACTCAACATCCTTCAACCGCAACGCGGACGTAAACACAACGTTGTGATCGTGATCCCCCTGCGCCATCCGCCTGACGTTGCGCGCCACCTGCGGGCTCGCCGCTTGACCTGAGGAAATCGCCTCCGCCACCACATTCAAATCCAACCCCGCCCGCTGCGCCAACGCCATACCTTCCGCCGCCGACGCAATCTGCACCGCCCCCATCAGATTGATAATCAACTTGTACGCAGTACCGGTACCCACGTTACCGAAACGCAGAATGCGATTGGAAACCGCGCCCAGCAACCCCCGCGCATCCTCCAATACCGTCTCATCGGCGCCAACCAACAAAGTCAGCGAGCCCTCGGCGGCATTCGCAGGCAAACCCGTGACAGGACAATCGAGGTACCGCAGTCCGTGCCCGGCAACGTGCCCGGCCAATTCCATCACCCATTCGTACGACAACGTCGAACATTCAATAGCCAACGCACCGCTGGGCAATGCAGCAGACAAAACCCCACGGGATCCGAGCCACAGCGCTCGCGAAGCAGCATCGTCAGCCACCATGCAAAAGACCGCATCTACGCCATCACAGGCGTCCGCGGGACTAATAGCAAGCCGAGCCCCGAGAGCGACGAGCGCCGAGGCCTTGGAAGAGGTCCGGTTGTAAACACTGACCCGGTGCCCGGCACCGATCAGACGGGCAGCCATGCCGGCGCCCATCTGGCCCAGTCCGACGAAAGCGACCTTCACCGCGAGGTGGCAGCAACCAACTGCGGCGGATCGTCAGTCAGGGCGACGAGAGCGACATACCGGGTGCTGTCGAGCCGGAAAGTGATCTCCCGCTTGGCGGGATTGCTGGTGCGCAACAGCACCTGCGAGCACGCAACAGCCTTCGCGTCTGTCTTCTCAACCTCACCCGCGTGAGGCCGGCACAACTCATTGGCCGCGTCCATGATCTTCAGCGCCTGCTGGTAATGCCGGAAATTCGAATGGCGCAATTGCGCGAGGTCGGAAGAACTCTCGAGACGGACGACCCCGTCCGCCCAGGCGAGTCCACCGGACATGCACACGACAGCCAATCCTAAGGTCAGTGCGCTCTTTCGCATGATGAAACCCTCCGCAGGATGCCCGAGATCTTACTTCCCGCCCCAGATGGTCGCCAGAATGAACGCTCCCGAGGCCACGCCCATCACGCCGGTTCCGACCCACCCCAGCACCGTCCACACGCCCGAAATCCTGAACTGGCCCATGATCTTCTCACTGGTGCTCAGAAGCATCAGCAACACCAGCACAGGAACCGCAACGATTCCGTTCAGCACCGCGGACCACACCAACGCCTTCACCGGGTTGAGCTCAAAGATGTTGGCTGCCGCGCCCAGCAGAGTCGCCAGGGCAATAGCCCCATAGAACGCCTTGGCGTGAAGCGGCTTGCGCTCCAGCCCCACGGGCCACCCCCGAGCTTCGCCCAACGCATAAGCCGCGGAACCCGCCAATACCGGTATGGACAACAGGCCGGTGCCGATAATTCCAATCGAGAACAAAACGACCGCCAGGTTTCCCGCCAGGGGCTGCAGCGCCTGAGCAGCGCGGGCTGCGCTGTCGACTTCAGTAATGCCCGCCTGATGAAGAGTCGCCGCCGAGGTCACCATGATTGCCAGTGCCACGAGGTTGGAGAAGCCCATGCCCACCATGGTGTCCAACTTGATGCGTGCCAGCGCATTCGGCCCTTCGTCCGGGTCTTCCCGCAAAGGCCGGTCGAATGGCTCAGCCTTGGTATCCTCTACTTCCTGGGCGGCCTGCCAGAAGAACAGGTAGGGGCTGATGGTCGTACCCAGAATCGCCACTACCGTCAACCAGAACTCCTGGTCGACCGAGAGGCGCGGCCAGAACAGCCCCTTCGTGAACTCCAGCCAGGGGACGCGCACGACCATCACGGTGGCGAAATACGCAAACAAGGACAACGTGAGCCATTTGAGTATGGACACATAGCGCTTGTGCTTGCAGAAAATCTGCCCCAGCGTACAGACGGCCCCGAACCCGACGACGTACGCCCAACCCGGAACCTCCGGCAGCAGCAGCCGGCCCGTCTCCGCCATCGCACCGAGATCGGCACCGATATTGAGGGTGTTGGCCGTGAACAGCAGGGCCACGATTCCCAACAGCAGCCAGTTGGGGTAGTGGGCGCGCACCACCCCGGCAATGCCCTTCCCGGTCGTGCGGCCGACACGGGCGCTGATGGCCTGAATGGCCACCATCAGCGGGTAAGTCAGCAGCAGAGTCCAACCGAGTTGGAATCCGAACTGCGTGCCCGCCTGTGAGTATGTTGCAATGCCGCTGGGATCATCGTCCGCGGCGCCGGTTATCAGCCCCGGCCCGAGGACTTTCCACAGTCGCGGCTTGGAGGCCCCGACGACGGGGTTGACCGGCAGCCGTTGCGAGTCAGCCATGGTCAGCCTGCCGCGGAGGGGCCTGCGCCGGCCACCGCCGAAGCCGCCGCGGCGCCGGGCGCGGTCGGATCTGCTTGCCCGGCCTGCGACGGCGCGTAGATCGTGTCGTGAATGAACCGCAGCTTCTCCACTACCGGCGGCGACAGCACGAACGGATAACTGTCAGGCAGTCCCAATCCGCGGTTGAGATTGTTCAACACGTAAGTGAGCGGCATCCAGTCCTCCACCATCCGGTCAAAGTTGTGTGCCCGCGGCGAGAGCGGGTTGGGGGGAGTCTTCATGGACGGCTCATCCGGCCGTTTGGGTTTCAATGACAAACCGACCGCGGCGGCGGTCTCCAGCGCGTCCGTCATGTGCATGAGGTGCGCCCAGGATTCGGCCCAGTCTTCCCAAGGGTGACAGGTTGCATAGGCGCTGATGAAGTTGTTTTCCCATTCGGGTGGCGGCCCGTTCTGGTAATGCTTCTGCAGCGCCTGCTGGTAGTCCGCCTGCTCGTCGCCAAACAACTGCCGGAAGGCTTCCAGCCGTGGTCCATCCTTGATCAGGCGATCCCAGTAGTAATGGCCGATCTCGTGGCGGAAATGTCCCAGCAACGTGCGGTATTGCTCGTTCTGAAGCTGCCGCTGCTGCTCGCGCCGGACGTCGTCGGCTTCGGCAACATTGATGGTGATCAGACCATTGTCGTGACCGGTGAGAACCCGCCGGCCATCGCCGCTGGCAGAGTCTTCGAGGAACTGGAACTCAACACCCGTGTCGTCGGGGTCCGTGGGGTTGGCCTTGCCGGCCACCGGCAGACCGAAGCCCAGCAGTGTGTAGACGAGCCGCCGCTTGGCCACTTCCAACCGGTACCAGGCGTACGAGTTGCCGGGTACGGACAAGTCGGGGATAACATGTGTTAATCGGCAGGAGCGACACAGAGTCTGCGGATCCTCGCAAGGGACCCCCCAGTTGCAGACGCTTTCCCGGTCGTAGTTGGCGCATAAGCGATACGCCTGATCCTGGCCACCGGGCCCTTCATAGCGCCACAACCCATCCTCCCCCTGTTGAACCGCGGCCATCAGGGTGCGGTCTGGCAGGTAGGCAAGCGCATGTCCGCAGTTGAGACAGCGGATATTCTCGAAGAAAACCAGATGTTGACAATGAGTGCAGTGGAATGTTTTCACGTGGATCCCAAGTTCAGCTCCCAATTCCAAAGCGCGAAGCCCAGGTGGGGCTCCCGCTCGCAAGACTCGCTCCTGAAGCAATCACGGGGGTCGGTTGAGGAACTGTTCAGACAGCCAACCGTTTCCATGACAACCACCATCTTTGGCAATACCCAACTCATGCCAACAACCGAGGGGGCTATCGTGGAAACACTGACACAATACCGCGCGGGCGTTACAGCCACCCCGGAATCGTCCGTATCTGCCGTCACCTGGCCCGCCATCTTCGCTGGTGCATTCGTCGCAGCCGCTGCATCGATCGTGCTCGTAGCCCTCGGATCAGGTCTTGGATTGGCATCAGTCTCGCCGTGGCGCGACAGCGGTGCATCGGCAACCGGTGTCGCATGGATGACGGCCGTATGGTTCATTGTCGTGCAATGGCTGTCGTCCGGAGTGGGTGGCTACCTGGCGGGACGCCTGAGGACCAAGTGGGCCAACACTCACACGCATGAAGTGTTCTTTCGGGACACGGCGCATGGTTTTATCACGTGGGCGGTTGCCACAGTCATTGTCGCAGGCTTCCTGGCTTCCGCGGTGGGTTCTGCGATCAGCGGCGGATCTCACGTGGCGGCAACGGTAGGCTCCGGCGCAGCGGCTGGCGCTGCGACAGCAGCCACCCAAGGCGCACGGGGCACTGGCAATACGTCATCCACGAGCACCGCGATGCCGCAAGCCTCGACATTCGCCACCTATGACATGGATCTGTTGTTCCGCTCGACGCAGACTACCTCCACAGCCTCCACGACAGATGCCAGAGCAGAAGCAGCCCGCATCCTCGCCAACGGAGTTGAGGCAGGCGATGTGCCCACCACGGATCGCGCCTACCTGGCCGAGTTGGTAGCGAGCCGGACGGGCGTCTCCGCGGAAGAGGCTCAGAAGCGAGTCGACAACGCCATTGCGCAAGCAAAAGCAGCTGACGTGAAGGCACGCGCAGCAGCTGACAAGGCGCGGAAGGCTGCTGCCGAAACATCCATCTTCACGGCACTATCCATGTTGGTAGGTGCATTCATCGCTTGCATCGCCGCCGCCCTGGGAGGCCAGCGCCGGGACCTCCATGCATGAGGCTGGGGCTCAGCCGATAGTCACGCTGACCGGGCAGTGATCACTGCCCAGGATGTCAGGGTGGATCTGCGCATGCTTCACCTTCGACTTCAAAGCCGCTGAAGCCAGAAAGTAGTCGATTCTCCATCCCACATTACGAGCGCGCGAGTTGGCAAAGTTACTCCACCACGAGTAATGCCCGTTCCCCTGCTCGAACAACCGGAACGTATCCACGAACCCGGCATCCACCATGTTCTGGAATCCCTCGCGCTCCTCGTCCGTGAAACCCTTCTTGCCTTTGTTCGTCTTCGGGTTGGCGAGATCGTGCTCAGTGTGCGCGACATTCAGGTCGCCACAGAACACCACCGGCTTACGCTTCTCCAATTGCCTCACGTAGGCCAGGAACGCCGGATCCCAGTGCCCATGGCGCAATTTGAGACGACTGAGGTCATCTTTTGCATTCGGTGTGTACACCGTAACAACGTAGAAATTCTTCAATTCGGCCGTGATGACCCGGCCCTCTTCCGCGCTATCCCGCTTCAGCTCATCGGCGAATTTGTATTTCCTGGCGAATTCCGTGGGAAAACCGTTCACCACTGCAATCGGCTTTTCCTTGCTGAAAATGGCCGTGCCGGAGTAGCCCTTCTTCACCGCTGAGTGCCAGAACTCGTGGTAGCCGGGCAGATCAATCTCGATCTGCCCCCGCTCCGCCTTGGTCTCCTGCAGGCATAGCACGTCCGGTTTGTGGGCTTCGATGAAGGGTTGGAACAGGCCTTTTTTGAGGACGGCGCGGATGCCGTTGACATTCCAGGAGTACAGTTTCATGCAATGATTATCGCCCCTTCCTCCCCGCCTTATCCAGCGCCTCGAGATTTCGCGTAGCATGGCCGGTATCGGACGTGCCTGCGTCTTTTTTCTGAAGGTCACCTCCATGTCAACATTCTGGCCAGAGCTTTCCTATCCGGCGTGGCGCGACACGCAGGCGACCCTGCAACTTTGGACGCAGATCGTGGGCAAAGTCCGGCTCACCCAGACACCCTGGCTGAATCACGGCTGGCACGTCACGTTGTATGTGACGTCCCGTGGACTGACGACATCGCCAATTCCGCACGGTAGCCGCACATTCGAGATCGAATTCGACTTCCTGTCGCAGCAACTCATCATCAACGTCAGCGACGGCGGGCGCCGCCAACTCACATTGGAGCCGCGGACAGTGGCCGGCTTCTACGCCGAAGTCATGAAAGCACTGACCGAGCTGCAAGTGCCCGTGCACATCAATGAGAGGCCCTGCGAAATCCCCGGCGCCATCCGCTTCAGCGAAGACCGCACCCACAGTTCGTATGACGCGACTTCCGCGCAACGCTTCTGGCGGGCGCTGGTACAGATCGATCGCGTATTCAAACAGTTCCGGACATCCTTCATTGGAAAAGCCAGTCCCGTCCATTTCTTCTGGGGCAGCTTCGATCTGGCGGTCACCCGCTTTTCGGGCCGGCGGGCGCCGACTTTCACAGGCAAAGCGCCCGGGCTGGATTCCCGGATCATGCAGGAAGCCTATTCACATGAGGTGAGCAGCGCGGGTTTCTGGCCCGGCGGCGGTGGCATCGATTACGCCGCTTTCTATTCTTACGCGTATCCGGCGTCCCCGGATTTCAGGAGCCACCCGATCAAACACGGCAGCTTCAATGAAGCGCTCGGGGAATTCGTCCTGCCGTACGACGAGGTGCGCAATGCCCCCGACCCCGACGCCCTGCTGTTGGAATTCCTGCAGAGCACCTATGAGGCGGCCGCCGAAACGGCCCACTGGAACCGCGAAGAGCTGGAGCGCGCGCCAGGGTCGCCGGTCACCTAAGGCGCCGCGCACAAGGACGAGCGGATGAGGAACCGCATGTTGGTCGGCGCCTCGACGGAGAAGCTGGCACCCCGCCCCGGCACCACATCGACCGTCCACCGGGTGTGAGCCCAGCGCCTGTACTGCTCGCGGTCCATCCAGAACTCGCAGCCGGCGATCTCGCCCACCTTGACATCAACGCTTCCCAGCTTGAATTCGCCCACGGGAAAACACATCGGGGCGCTGCCATCGCAGCAGCCCCCCGATTGATGAAACATCAACGGGCCGTGTTCGCGCTGCAGCTGCTCAATCAATTTCCGGGCCGCGTCGGTTACGCCGACCCGGCCCGGATCAAACTCAACCACGTTGCTGTTCGAGTCGTCAGCCATCAGAAGAAGCCTAACGCCTTCTCCCCATAGCTGACCAGCACATTCTTCGTCTGCTGGTAGTGATCCAACATCATCTTGTGCGTCTCGCGGCCGATACCGGACTTCTTGTACCCACCGAATGCCGCATGCGCGGGGTACGCGTGATAGCAGTTCGTCCAGACACGCCCTGCCTCGATGCCGCGCCCAAAGCGATACGCCTGATTGATGTTACGAGTCCAGACACCCGCGCCGAGCCCGTACAACGTGTCGTTCGCGATCTCCATTGCCTCCTCGGGCGTGTTGAACGTGGTCACTGACACCACCGGCCCGAAGATCTCCTCCTGGAACACACGCATCTTGTTGTGCCCCTCGAAGATCGTCGGCTCGATGTAGTAACCGCCCGAGAGCTCGCCCGGCAGCTTGTTGGCAGCTCCTCCGGCCAGCACCTTCGCACCTTCCTTGCGGCCGATGTCCAGGTACGAAAGGATTTTCTCAAACTGATCGTTCGAAGCCTGCGCACCGATCTGCGTGCTCATTTCGTACGGGTCGCCCTGTTTGATGGCCTCGACCCGCTCGACCGCCTTCTCCATGAATTTGTCATAGATGGACTTCTGTACCAGCGCGCGTGACGGACACGTGCACACTTCGCCCTGGTTCAGCGCAAACATCGCAAAGCCTTCCAGGGCCTTGTCGACGAACGAGTCGTCCTCGCTCATCACATCGGCGAAGAAGATGTTGGGTGACTTGCCACCCAGCTCCAACGTCACCGGAATGATGTTCTCGGAGGCGTACTGCATGATCAGGCGGCCGGTCGTCGTTTCGCCCGTGAACGCAACCTTGTTGATACGCGGGTTGGACGCGAGCGGCTTGCCGGCCTCGAGGCCGAAGCCGTTGATGATATTCAACACGCCCGGCGGCAACAGGTCGCCAATGAGCTCGGCCCACACCAGGATTGACAGTGGTGTTTGCTCAGCCGGTTTGAGGACCACCGCATTGCCGGCAGCCAGGGCCGGAGCCAGCTTCCACGCCGCCATCAGAATGGGGAAGTTCCACGGGATGATCTGGGCTACGACCCCGAGAGGCTCGTGGAAGTGATAGGCCACCGTGTCATCGTCGATCTCACCGATCGAGCCTTCCTGAGCACGCACGCAGCTCGCGAAATACCGGAAGTGATCGATCGCCAGCGGGATATCGGCCGCCGTCGTTTCGCGAATCGGCTTGCCGTTGTCATAGGTCTCGACCGCCGCCAGGAAGGGCAGGTACTGCTCCATCCGGTCGGCAATCAGGTTCAGCGCCCGGGCCCGCGCGGCGACCGCGGTCTTGGCCCAGCCGCCGGCGGCCGCATGGGCCGCATCCAGTGCCCGTTCGACATCCTCGGCCTGGGAGCGCGGAATCTGGCAGATCACCTGTCCCGTGGTCGGTGACACATTGTCAAAGTAGCCACCCTTGGCTGGGGCCACCCACTTTCCGCCAATGAAATTCTCATAGCGCGGGCGCAGCGCAATCGTGCGCTCGATCCCCTTCAAATGTTTGCTGAACGAGGTGCTCTGGCGGATCTCGGGTTCCTGGGCGCGGATGGGGCTGGGACTGCTCATCTGTTTATCTCCTGGTAACCGGCGGCGTATGCGGGGTGCAAAGCAAAGGCCATACCAGCGCGAAAACGACCGGCCAGCGCGCGAGGGCTACCGCAACAGCGGAACGGGGACCAACCGTGTGTGTCATATCCGGTATATATGTCAGCGGCCCCTTGACACAGATGCCATCCGGCGTAGCTTGAATCCGCAGTGAGGGGGCTGGAAACATGAGATTGGAACGCCACAATTCGGGGCTTCTATTGCCCTCAGATCCCGTGCCCCATGCTGACCTCGTCATGCGCGTTGCCGGTTGCGGCACAACCGACGAACCCGCGGCCGCCTCGCTGGCGCCCACGGTCGGGCTGTCGTGGCGCCGTTGCCTGAATGATTTCAATCTCGATCCCGCCGTGGACTACCAACCCACCGTGGTGGATCAAACCCGGATCAAAGATCTGCAGACCGAGCACGAAGAGCTGGTGCAGATCGCGCGCGCGGAAATGGATTCGCTGTATGAGCAGATTTCCGGCTCGGGCTATGCGCTGCTGCTCGCGGATACCTCCGGTGTCATTCTGTGCGAGAAGATCGATCCAACCCTGAAGCGCATGTTCATTCAGGCCGGTTTGATCATAGGCGCGGAGTGGAGCGAGAAGCGCGAGGGAACCAACGGCATCGGCACGTGTGCCGCTGAATCGCGCCCCATCACGATCCATCAATCGGATCATTTCCGTTCGCGCCACATCGGCCTCTCCTGCTCCGCGGCACCGATTCACGATCCTTACGGCCGCGTCGTCGCGGTACTCGATGCCTCCAGCGTGAGCGCGGAAGGCAGCCGCGAGTCACAGATGCATACCATCGCTCTGGTCAATTCATCGGCCCGTCTCATCGAAAAGTGCCTGTTCCTGCGCCGTCACCAGGGCGATGCGATGTTGCGTTTTCATCATCGCCCCGAGTTTGTCGACCTGTTGCACGATGGCGCCATGGCGGTTTCCTCGGACGGCATCGTCGTGGCCACCGACATGACCGGGCTGCGCCTGCTGGGAGCGAAGGACCACAAGGATCTCGTTGGCCGCTCCATAGCGGATATTTTTGATGCGACGTTCGATGAGCTGCTGGCGAGCTCATCCTCCAGCCGGCGCGCCATGTACGAGTTACGTGACAACCTGCACGGCCGGCGCTACTTCGCAAGCCTCGCCGGCGCGGGACAACACAACGGTCACTCTCGGGTTGCGCCGAACATCTCCAGTCGGGCCGCGCTTCGAGTGGTGGGGACACATTTGGATACCGTTCTGACATTACGGGATCTCGCCGGCGAGGATCCCGTAATGCTGCGCAACGTGCGCAACGCTCAGCGCGTCGCTGACTGCGCGGTGTCAGTATTGATCCGCGGGGCCACCGGTTCGGGCAAAGAAGCCTTCGCCAAGGCGATACATCTGGCGAGCAATCGCGCGCGGCGGCCCTTCGTTGCAGTGAATTGCGCGGCGATTCCAGAGTCGCTCATCGAGAGCGAGCTGTTTGGTTATACGGCAGGGGCATTCACGGGAGCACGCCGCGAAGGCATGCGCGGCAGGATCGCTCAGTCATCCGGCGGCACGCTGTTCCTCGATGAGATCGGGGACATGCCGCTCACGCTGCAGACGCGCCTGCTGCGGGTTCTCGAGGAACAGGAAGTGACCCCGCTCGGCAGTGAAACCTCCGTGAAGCTCGACCTCCGCGTCATCTGCGCGTCGCACCGCAATCTGCGTGAGTTGCTCGTGCGCGGAATGTTCCGCGAAGACCTGTACTACCGCCTGAATGGAATCACACTCGAGCTTCCCGCATTGGCGGCTCGCCGCGACAAGGAAGCCCTCATCCGCAGATGCATTGCCAGCGAAATCCCTGCCGGCAACTGCGCATCCATTGAAGCGGCGGCATTGGACCGCCTGGCGGTCTATAACTGGCCCGGCAACATCCGCGAGCTGCGCAACACCGTGCGCACGGCCCTGGCCATCTGCGAAAACAGTGTCATCCGCCTCAGCGACCTGCCGCCCGAGATTATCCACACCCCTCGCCAGTCAACCGTCCCCGCGGGCGAACAGGACGTCTCTTTGGAACATGCCGAGCGGGAAGCCCTGCTGCGCGTGATTGAGAAGAACGACTGGGTGATGAGTCACGTCGCCACGCAGTTGGGCATCAGTCGCAATACGTTGTATCGTAAGATAAAGCGTCACGGTATACCGCTTTTACGAAGCTGATGAGGAGCGCAAATGAGCAAGGGCATGGACCAGAAGAAAGAGACCAAGAAGAAGGCCGCGAAGACGCCTGAAGAGAAGCGCGCGGCAAAGAAAGAGAAAAAGGAACAGCGGCGCGGCTAATCGGGCCGCCAGCAACGCAGCCGCCCCTGTCTGTCCGGATGGGGGCGCCAGTTTTGGGGGGCCAGCCCAGGCCGGGCTCGGCAGCCCCGCGGAAAAGCACCCGGGTTCTGCGCGGCCAGTCCCTGTTCAGGGATAGTGCCGCGCCAATCAAACTATCATCGCAGTTGAACCTGCACGACCTCTCCTGGATGCGCGGCGGTACCCGCCACAATCACCAGGTAACGACGCATCGTCGACGCCTTCACTTCCACAATCTGCCGGATGGGCCCGATGGCATTCACAATGGCGGCCCCGGTGGAATTCGTGGCGAATGACGCCAGCGGCTGCAAAGCCCCCGTGCCGTCCGGCTGATCCGCCAGTGCCAGCAGGTAAGGTTGCCGCGCCTGCAGTCCCGTAGCCGATACCTGCAACACCTGCATCAAGCCCTGATCAAACAATGAGACGCTGGTCGGTGCGGCCGAGGCGGTGACCTGCGCGTTGGGAGGAGCCATTGCCAGGTGCGCGGCTTCTCCTGCGACACCCAGCGGCTGCAGCCCCTGGGTACCACTTCCCCCGGTGACCGCTCCCGGAACGTAAACAATCGCCTGCGGCGCCTGCCCGATGGGGACCTCGGCAATCACCTTGTTGGTCGTCGTATCGATGGCGATCAGACTGTCGCCATTCTCCAGGCCCACATACATCCGCTTGCCGTCGCTGGACGGCCAGATTCCATGCGGCAGCTTGCCGACCGGGATTGTCGCAACCTGCGTGCCGTCCGCCACCTTGAACACCTTCACGACGTTCAACCCGCCCACGGTGACATAGGCAAAGATCTGCTTGTTTATACGGGCAAAGTTCACATGGTTGGTAATGGGGCCGGTATCGATCGAGCGCAGCACCGAAAACGGCGGCTTCGCGTCGAAGACTTCCGTTTTCCCCGTATCCTTCAATGTCATCCACACCTGTTTGCCATCAGGGGTCGCCGCGATGTTGGGACAGAACGCGCTGACCTGGGCAACGTGACCGACGATCTGGTGGTCCGCGACTGTGATGACCACGGCTTCCGGGTTGAAGGATGAGCAGACATACCCGTATTTTCCATCGGGAGAAAAGATCTGCATGCCGGGGCCACCGGGCACGGTGATCCGGGTCTTCTCCTCGTAGGTTCCGGGATCGAGCACCGAGATGTAGTTCTCGCCGCGGATCGTCACCCAGACTTCCGCGCCATTCGGCGTGAAAAAAGCCTCATGGGGCGAACGCCCCAGATAGGTGGTGTGCTTGACCGTGTTCGTTTCGGTATCAATGAAAGTCACGGAGTTGGATCCGATGGACACCACCACGAGAGTACGATGGTCTGGAGAAAACCCCAGTCCATGCACCAGCAATTGCCCCCGGTACAAGGGACTGAAATTGCCGGGCGACGGCTCACCGAGCCTGATCACGCCCAACAGTGTGTTGTCAGCGGCATCCGTGACTGAGACTGTGTTGGAAAACTGTTCGGCGGCATACACCCGGTCGCGGTGGGTGATCGGAATCTCAGGCGCCGATACCGGGCCCGGAACCTGCCCCGCGAATGCGGTGCCCACAACCCAGGCGAGCGCGCAGGGCGCGAGCTTCATTTGTGGTGCTCTGCGACGGCCAGCCGCATCACCGCGATCTCCTGTGTCTGATCCACGATGATCTCCTGGGCAATCCGCCGTAACTGCTCGTTATGTCCATACCGCAACTCCGCCTGCGCCATCTCAATCGCACCCTGGTGATGCGGAACCATAGTCGCAACAAAGTCCTTGTCAACGTCTCCGGTTGGCGTCACTGACATTGCAGCCATCATCTTCGACATGGCTGCATCGTTCTCCTTCTGGAATGACGCAGCGCCATTGTCGGCAGCACATACCAGCGAGCTCAGCAGGACCACGATTGAACACAGCAACACTTTTAGCATGGGCGCTCAAACCTCGATCTTACGCGCAACTTCCACCACATTGCGGGACGGCAGACGAAAGCGGTCCACCACCTTCACGGCATTGCGATACAGGAAAGCAAACACCGGCAGGCGCCAGTGGGCGAGCCGGGCGCGGCCGGGTTTGCGTACAATGAGATCGCGCGCCGCGAAATAGACGCCATTATCGGTATCGATCTTCGAATCGAGATGCCGCAGGTTGCCGAGGGCACGGCACAGGTCCGGAATCTCCATGAAGCCGAACCTCGCCACAGCATGCCAGATGCCATCGGCAACGTGCCGCGCCTCGCAGCGCCGCTTCGGATCGACGCGGGGCGTCTCTTCGAATTCAACAGTCAGCGTCACCACCCGCTCGTGCAACGATCCCATGTGTTGGATGTGGTAAATCATCAGGGGTGGGATCGTTTGGGGCGATTTTGTCAGGAATATCGCGGTGCCCGGCACGCGCGGAATTTTCCTGGCCGCCAGATCGTCGAGGAATTGCTTCGACTCTGCCTCGAATTGGCTCATGGCAGCGTGCACGCAGTCCACCCCGGAGCGCCAGGTGCTCATGATGAAAAACACCGCCGCGCCGAGCGTGAGTGGCAACCAGCCACCTTCCGCGATCTTCAGCAGATTGGCGTAGAAGAACGCAAGGTCCACGATCAGGAAGATACCGGCGACCCCGATGGACACGGGAGTCGACCATCGCCAGATCCGCCGCATCGCCGCGTACAACAGGCAAGTCGTCAGCAACATCGTGGTGGACACAGCCGTGCCGTAGGCACCCGCCAGCCTGTCAGAGCTGCCGAAGGCGACCGCGATTGCCACAGTGGCAATCATCATCATCCAGTTCACCGCGGGGACGTAAATCTGGCCGTACGTCTCATCCGAGGTCTGCCGGATGTTGACACCGGGGAGCCAGCCGAGTTGCATCGCTTGCCGCGTCATCGAAAACGAGCCCGTGATGATTGCCTGGCTCGCGATTACTGTCGCGATCGTCGCCAGCACCACCAGCGGATAGACCGCCCAGGCAGGTGCAAGCTGGAAGAAAGGATTCCCCGTGATGGTCTGCTTCTCGATCAACAGAGCCGTCTGGCCCGCATAGCTCAGGAGCAGCGCCGGCAGGACGATCAGATACCAGGATCGTCGGATGGGTCCGCGTCCCAGGTGCCCCATGTCGGCATACAGTGCTTCAGAACCGGTGATGCACAGGAACACGCCGCCCAGTACGAGCAGGCCGACTTCGCGGTGCCGCGCCAGAAATTCGATCGCATGCAGGGGGTTGGCCGCCACGAGAACATGGGGATTACGAACGATCCCGCTGACACCGAGCAGGGCAATCACACCGAACCACAACAGCATGATGGGCCCGAAGGCACTGCCGATCTTTTCCGTCCCGAATCGCTGCGCCGCAAACAGCACCACCAGGATCAGCACGGCAATGGGCAGGACAACGGGTTTGAGCGAATCAGTCACGACGTTCACGCCCTCGACCGCGCTCAGAACTGAAATAGCGGGCGTAATGACGCCATCGCCGTAGATGAGCGCGGCACCGAGCAAGCCCATCACCGTCAGTATCCGGACTCCGCTCCCATGTCGGAAGCTGTTGGCTCCCACGAGGGACATCAGCGCCATGATGCCCCCGGCACCATGATTGTCGGCGCGCATGACAAATGCGCAGTACTTCACCGAGACGGTGATGAGCAGTGTCCAGAATATGAGGGAGAGAATTCCTAAGGCGGACTCGGGCGTGAAGCGTCCATCCATTGCCTGCGATACCGTCTGCAACGTATACAGCGGGCTGGTGCCGAGGTCTCCGTAAACGATCCCTAGTGCAGTGAGCCAGACCCAGTTGTTTTTATCTTCGTGTGCGGTGGACTGCCGCACCGTGGCTGAGCTGTGCATTCCCTGGATTATACCGCCGACGCCAGGTCCGGTTGGCGCCGGCGGGGGTCATCGGTTCCTAATGGCCTGGCGCATGCGACTCGCCGCTGGCGCTGATGTCCTTGGCGCCGGCGGTTTGCATGATGTCCTTCGCTCGTGAGCGCGACTTGGCGTCCTCGGTATGCACGGAGATGAGGATATTGCCCGCGCGGACTTTATCCTCGTACTGCTTGGCCTCGTACTCAGGAATGCCGAGCCCAACCAGCCCGCCGATCAAACCGCCCGTGGCGCCACCGACGGCCGCACCACTCAGTGCACCCATGATAGGTCCGGCCGCGATGAGCGGACCGACACCCGGAATCGCCAGCGCGCCGATCCCCGCCAGCAAGCCCACAGCTCCGCCGACACCCATTCCGGCAACACCACCAGTCGCTACACCTTCAGGTGCCTTGGTGTTCTTCTCGTGCGCGAAGTCCCGCGTACCTTCCTTGTCTGGAAACAATACCGAGATGTCGTCGTTGAGAAAGCCCGTCGATTGCAGCCGCTCAACAATTGCATTCGCCTGTTGAGGGGTATTGGCTATGCCGTATACAGCTTGATTCATGACATGTCTCCTGGCGATCAGGCGCCTTTGACTGTAAGTTGATCCACAACGTCTTTGCCGGGTGCGTTCTCGCGGGCGAGAGCTGCAATCCGAGCCTTCTCGGCGGCGCTCGCGACGGGGCCGCGCAATGTTACGGTCGAGCCGTTCGTCACGATCTTGACGTTGTGCCCCGAAACCGACAGCGTCTTGTCAGCCGTCAGAGCTTTGCGAATGTTGGCCGTCGTCTGCAGCGCCTCGGTTGAGTTGGACTGATTGGTCGGCACGGACATGGAATCATGCGCGTCAACCTCGTTGACCGCTGTGTTGTCCACATCGTCGCTCGTCAGAGTGCCATCGTGGGGCCGCGCCGCGACCGCTTGCGCGCACAGCACCAAACAGGCGGCGAGTGTGGCAATGGTAAAAGCTTTGCTGGTCATGCTTGCCCCCAATATTCGAAGCTATCGCGAGCATAGGAATCCGGATGCGGTCGCACCATCCACCGGCATCCGTTTCGAGTGTGGGAAATGACCTACGGCGCCGGGGTCACGCGCCAGATTGCATTGCCCACATCATCAGCAACGAGCAAAGCACCCTGCTTATCCAGAGCTACCCCAACCGGACGTCCCCAAGCTTCGCCTTTGTCATTCACAAATCCGATCAATACTTCGATCGGATCACCTGCGGGCCTGCCACCCTGGAATGGCACAAACACCACGCGGTAACCGCTGAGCGGCTTGCGGTTCCACGAGCCATGTTGCCCAACGAACATGCCTTCGGAGAAGGGCCCGGAGGAACGCCCTGGCATACCAGGGTCATACACGAGGCCGAGCGATGCCGTATGCGACCCGAGTGCGTACTCGGGCACGATTGCCCTGGCGACCATGTCAGGCTTCTGCTCCTTCACCCGTGCATCGACATGCGAGCCGTAGTAACTGAACGGAAATCCATAAAATCCACCGTCCACCAACGGGGTCATATAGTCGGGCACGAGATCGCTTCCGATTTCGTCGCGCTCGTTGACCACCGCCCACAACTTGCCCGTGGCCGGCACCCAGGCCAGCCCGTTCGGATTGCGCAGCCCCGAGGCATAGATCCGATGTTGACCGTTGGCGGGATCGATCTCCCAGACCGCCGCCCTGCCCTGCTCCGCGGCGAGCCCGTTTTCACCCACGTTGCTGTTGGATCCCACGGTGACATACAGGCGTGACCCATCCTGGCTGGCAATCACATTCTTGGTCCAGTGATGATTGATGGGACCGGCCGGCAGATCGACCACCTTCGTGGGTGTCCCGTCCAGGTGGGTCTCGCCGTCAACATAACGGAAGCTGACAACTGCATCCGAGTTGGCGACATAAAACCGATTACCCACCAGAGTCATGCCATAAGGTGAATTCAACTTGTCGGCAAACGTGAAGCGCTGATCGGCGGCGCCGGCACCGGTCGTATCCCGCAACAGGGTGATCCGGTTGGCGCTGGGCGTGATCGAGCCCGCGCGCTTCATCGCCTTCCTCTGCACCCAGCCTCGTATACCCCTGGCGTCCTGCGGCTTCGGCGGCGCGTTGGTTTCCGCGACGAGGACGTCCCCGTTTGGCAATACATACAGCCAGCGTGGATGGTCCAGGCCCGTGGCAAAGGCCGTGACCGTCAGACCTGCACCGGGAACGGGCTTTCCGCCAGGCGGCCAGCCCTTGGCCGGCGCGATGTTCAGCACGGGGATGAGGGATTTTTCAGGTGGCGGGAGCTGCGGATGGGGCCCTATCCCGGCCGCCAGGGGCAGCCGCGCCGTGCTGCCGCATCCGGCCGACACAAATGCGGCGAGTGACAGTAAACCGGAGGCCAACAGCCGCGATGAAGTGTGCATGGAATGGCATACAGCAATTAAGATGCCCTGTACGGGGCAGCCGACGCGTTCCTGCATGTACTGCCTTGTATGTCAAGCACTTCCTCACCGACAAAGCAACACTTGCTTACAGTGTCTGAAGTGCGAATCTCGGGAAACTTCATCCCCGGTTGCATAGTCAACGGTCGGGGCCGGGTTGGGAGTGATGATGCTGGTGGATCAGTGGTAAACGAACAAGAGAATGGGACTAACGACCCGGTACAGCCGCAGAAGTCATTCCTTCGCAGATACCGCGCAGTCATCATCGTAGTCATCGCTTTCGCGGTGGTGGTCTTTCTGGTTCTGAGACACCACCGCCAGCAGCAGGAGCTGGCCGCAATGGAGGGCGGCGGTCCGGGCGGGCGTGGGCGCGGAGCCGCAGCAGCCATGGGTGGTGGTGGTCGCCGGGGTGCCGGTGGCGGAGGCCCCAACAGCGCGGTCGCGGTGACAGTGGCTACGGCAGCCTCCGGCGACATCGAAGTCCGGATTCCAGCGCTGGGGACGATCACGCCGCTAGCCACGGTGACAGTACGACCCCAGGTGAGCGGCATCCTGACGAAAGTGGCTTTCCAGGAAGGTCAGATCGTGAAAAAAGGGCAGTTCCTGGCCGAAATCGATCCGCGGCCCTACCAGGCGGCGCTGGAGCAGGCCAAGGGCAATCTGCGCAAGGACCAGGCTCAGCTGGCGGATGCCAGGCTGGATTTGAAGCGCTTCGAGGAGCTCATCAAGGAAGACTCCGTGGCGCAGCAGCAGCTCGATACCCAGCGCGCACTGGTCGATCAATTTGGCGGCCAGATCGAGTCCGACCAGGCGGCGGTCCGGACCGCGCAGATCAACCTGGAATACACCCACATTGTCTCGCCGGTCAGCGGCCGCGTCGGCCTGCGCCAGGTCGACCAGGGGAACTATGTCACCCCCGGCGATACCAATGGACTGGTCGTCGTCACGGAGTTGCAGCCGATTTCCGCGATCTTCGCGATCCCGGAAGACAACGTGAATGCCCTGATGGACCAACTCCGGGCCGGTGGCACGTTGACGGCGGAAGCCTACGATCGAGGCAACAGCACGAAGGTCGGCACCGGCGAGGTCAAAGCGCTCGACAGCCAGATTGACACGACCACCGGCACCATCAAGCTGCGCGCCCTGTTTGCCAACGAGGACGGGCGACTGTTCCCCAACCAGTTCGTGAACATCCAACTGAT
>Ga0068858_100000672_pt1 | contig 35686 bp, 33 predicted proteins | sample KBSSwiS12_FD_66589 | JGI IMG/M metagenome (GOLD analysis project Ga0068858, IMG submission 66589) | Switchgrass rhizosphere microbial communities from Kellogg Biological Station, Michigan, USA - KBS Switchgrass S1-2 | ecosystem: Host-associated > Plants > Roots > Rhizosphere > Soil ... | reverse complement strand
CTCACTCGGATGCCCGCCGACCAGCTCGCCGTTGTAGTAGTTCACGCCCAGGGCGTCGATCGGCGTCGAGATGGTCGCCAGGTCACCGGGTCGGATGTGCGACTCGAGTCCGAACTCCGCCACGTCGGCCAGCACATCGGCCGGGTACTCGCCACGGAAGATCGGGTCGAGGAAGATGCGGTTGAACTGCCCGTCGATCCGGCGAGCCGCGTCGGCGTCCGCCGGATCCTGCGGGTCGACCGCGTCGACGACGGTGAGGTTGAGGGTGATTCCGAGCTGGAGCTCGGGATCGCGGGCCCGCAGTTCTTCGACCACGAGACCGTGCGAGAGCAGCAGGTGATGAGCAGCCGCGAGGCCGGCCGCCTTGTCCTGACGTCCGGGCGCGTGCTCGCCGCCCGTGTAGCTGAGGAAGGACGAGCACCATGGTTCGTTGAGCGTCGTCCAGGAATCGATCCGGTCGCCGAGCGTGTCGTGCACGTCCAGGGCGTACTCTGCGAACCGCAGGGCGGTGTCGCGGCTGGTCCAGCCGCCGAGCTCCTCGAGCGCCTGCGGCATGTCCCAGTGGTAGAGCGTGAGCCAGGGCTTGATTCCGTGCGCCAGCAGTTCGTCGACCAGGCGCGAGTAGAAGTCGAGCCCGGCCGGATTGGTCGGTCCGCCGTCCGGACGCACCCGCGACCACGAGGTGGAGAAGCGGTAGGTCTCGATGCCGAGGTCGGCCATCATGGCGACATCGTCGCGGTAGCGGTGGTAGTGATCGCAGGCCACGTCGCCGTTGTCGCCGTTCACGACGGCCCCTGGCACGCGACTGAAGGCGTCCCAGATCGAATCGCGGCGGCCGTCTTCGTGGGCGGCGCCCTCGATCTGATAGGCGGCGGTGGCGACGCCGAACAGGAAGTTCTGCGGGAAGCGGCGACCCGCGCCCAGCTCCTCAGGCTCAGGCGCCGAGCGCTCGATCGTCGTGTCGGTCATCCCTTGACGGCTCCCTGCATGATGCCGCTGACCAGCTGACGACCGGCGAGGATGAAGAGCACGAGCAGGGGCAGGGTGGCGACCAGGACGCCGGCGAGCACGATCGAGTAGTCGACGAAGTAGTTGGCCTGCAACTGCGACAGGGCAACCGGCAGCGTCGCGTTGCTCGGGTCGAGCACGATGAACGGCCAGAAGAAGTTCGTCCAGGTGGCGATGAAGGTGAACAGCCCGAGCATGGCCGCGGCCGGTCGTGCCGAGGGGAAGCCGATGTACCAGAAGGTCTTGATCATGTTGGCGCCGTCGATGCGCCCGGCTTCGATCAGTTCGTCGGGAAGCGCGGTGCTGATGTACTGGGTCATCCAGAACACACCGAACGCGGTCACCAGGCCGGGCACGATGACGGCGCCCAGCGAGCCGGTCCAGCCGAGCTGCGACATCACGATGAACAGCGGGACGACGCCGAGCTGGGTGGGCACCGCCGTCGTCGCGATGACGAAGACGAACAGGCCCTGCCGACCGCGGAACCGCAGCTTGGCAAAGGCGTAGCCCGCCAGGGTCGAGAAGAACACGACAGAGGCCGACACGACGGTCGACACGATCAGGCTGTTGAGGATCGCCCGGAAGAAGGCGACGCGCTCGTTCGTGATGACTTTGGCCGCGTTGGCGAGGAAGTTGCCCCCTGGCCACCACGGCAGGTTGACGTCGTTGAGGCTCGACGAGTCGCCGCTGGCGATCAGGAACGCCCAGTAGAGCGGAAGGATCGCACCGAGCAGAGCGGCGATCAGCAGACCGTAGCCGAGGACGCCGGGACGCGACGAGACGTCGGCATTCCCCTTGCGACGGCGACGGCGGGCGGCGGGCGCGAGCCCGCTGACGGCGGCAGGCGACAGGATCGGTGCACTCATCGCAACCCCTTGCTCTCATTGCCGGCGATGCGCCTGGTGATCGCCAGGTTGATCAGACCGATCAGCACGATCAGCAGGAACAGCAGCCAGGCGACCGCGGCCGCTCGGCCGAACGATCCGTCTTGGAACCACCCGACGTTGTGCAGGTAGACCGTCATCGTCAGCCATTGCTGGTTGGCCCCACCGGGGACGACGGTGCTCGCCTCGTACAGCTGCGGTTCGTCGAAGATCTGCAGACCGCCGATCGTGGCCGTGATGATGACGAAGATCAGGGTCGGACGCAGCTGAGGAATGGTGATCGAGAAGAAGCGGCGCAGGCGACCGGCACCATCGATGCTCGCCTGCTCGTAGAGGTCGCGCGGGATCGCCTGCATGCCGGCGAGCAGGATCAGCGCGTTGTAGCCGGTCCAGCGGAAGTTCACCATGGTGGCGATGGCCATCTGAGCCGGGATGGTGTCGGTGTGCCAATGGATCGCGGGAATACCGACGAACCCGAGAACGTGGTTGACCAGCCCATAGTTGTCGCTGAACAGCTTGCTGAAGATGAGGGCCACGGCGACCGGCATGACGATGTACGGGAGCAGCACGCCCATCCGCCAGAAGGTCTTGGCCTTGAGGTTCGAATCGAGCACCGCAGCGATCGCGAGCGCGATGATGATCTGCGGCACGGCCGAGAGCAGGAAGATCGTGAGCGTATTGCGCAGTGCGATCCAGAACTGGCGCTGCTGGAACACCCAGACGAAGTTGTCGAACCCGACGAAGGTGCCGGTGTGCAGGATGGGGTCGAACTTCAGCAGCGCGACGTAGCCGGTGTAGACCAGCGGGAACAGTCCGACGATGGCGAACAGGATGAAGAACGGCGAGATGTAGAGGTACGGCGACGCTTTGACATCCCAGCGGGCCAGCCGGTTTCCGATGCGGATCCGGCGCGAGCTCCGGAGGGCGGGCGACGCCGGTGTCGCGGCCCGGAGGCTGGGTGTGGTCATGGGAGTAATCCTGGTGGCTCGTGAGGCGGCAGGGCCGGAAGCGGCTGAGTCGTCAGTGGCTGAGTCGCGAAGTCGGTGACCGCGGGCGGGTGGTGCGGGAAGAAGAGAAGGTGCGGGCCGGGCCGCCGAGGGATGGCGGCCCGGCCCGGTTGCGCTAGCTCAGCGCCTTGATGTCCGAGACAACCTGGGTCCAGGAGTCATCGATCGACTGCTGGCCCTGCTCGACGCGGGTCAGACCGTTCTGCACGGCGCCCATGATGGCTCCGTACTTGATGCCCTTGAACGGGATGACACCGGCGTCGGCGAATGCCTTGGCGCGGTCCGTGAAGAGCTTGCCGATCGGGGCGTTGTTGAAGAACGCGTTGGTGGCTCCGGTCAGCGCCGGGTCCTTGTACGCGGCGAGCTGGCTCGGGAAGTTACCAGCCGTCTTGAACGCCGAGATCTGCTGGGCGGGAGCGGTCAGCCAGTCGACGAATTCCTTCGCCTCGGCGGTGTGCTTGCCCTGGGTCGGAACGAGGAGGTACGAACCGCCCCAGTTGCCGCCGCCGTTCGGGAAGGCGTTGGCGATGTTCCAGTCGGTGACCTTCGGGCTGTCGCCCTGGATCACGCCCATCATCCACGGCGGGCAGAGCATGGTGGCGAACTTGCCACCGGCCATGCCGCCCGACCAGTCATCGGTCCACTCCTGCAGGTGAGCCGACTCGGTCGCGCTCGCCTTGAGCACCGACTCGAACGCAGCCTTCACGTCGGGGTTGGTGGTGGCGATGACCGTGCCGTCGTTCTTCTCGAAGAAGTTGGCGTACTGGTTGGCGAGACCCTGGAAGGTCGCGCCGGCCGAGTCGAACCACGCGGCTCCGGTCTTGGCGGCTTCGAACTTGGCGCCCACCGAGTAGTAGTTGTCCCAGTCGCCGGTCAGCAACTTCGACACGGCGTCGGGGTCGCTCGGCAGGCCGGCGGCCTTGAACAGGTCGGCGCGGTAGCAGATCGCCTCCGGTCCGACGTCGGTGCCGAGACCGATCTCCTTCTTGCCCGCGGTGCCGCCTGCGGTCTTGTACGCGGCGTAGCGGCCCTTGTTGTCAGCCGAAGCGAGGTCGACGAACAGCTGCGGGTACTGCTTGACCTTCGGCATCCAGTCGCCGTCGACGGCCTCGACGTCCGACAGGCCGTTGCCGGCAGCGAGCTTGGTGAAGAGGTTGGTCTGCGCGTCGTCGGAGGTCTTGGCGACCTTCTGCACGATCGTGACGTTCGGGTGGAGCTTGTGGTAGCTGGCCAGCAGGGCATCGGTGTAACCGAAGTTGTTGAAGGTGGCGAGCGTCAGCGTGACCTTCTTGTCACTGCTGGCTCCGCCACCCGTCGAACAACCCGTGGCGAGCAGGGCGAGGGCGGAGGCCGCCGCGATGACGGCTCCGACCCGGGTACGACGTGAGAGTTTCACTGTCACTCCTTTGTGCATGGATGTAGGGACGACCCGTGAGAGCGCTCCCAAACTTACCGCGTGAGAGCGCTCCCACGGAACCGCCACAAAGATATGCACGACGGACGAGCCGTGTCAACAAGAAGAAATGATGGCCCGCGGTATTTGCCGGTCAGGGGCCTGATTTTGGGCACCCGCCGCGGCGGCGACACGGTGCGCGGTGCGACCCGGATGGCCGGCGCTCGTATGCTGAAGCGGTGTCCCGTGGAATGCGCATCACCGCCATCGCGGGCGCGTCGCTTGCCGTCGTCCTCGCCTTCCTGATCGCGATCGTGCTGCTCGCCCCCTCGCCGTCGAAGACCCCGACCGGCGCCCCGACCCCGAGCTCCACGCCGACGCCGACCCCGACTCCCACGCCGACTCCGACCTTCGATCGCTCGCAGTTCTCGATCGACGATCCGGCCAGCCTGTGGGTCGTGGTGAACAAGACCCGCCCGCTCAATCCGAAGAACTATGCGCCGCCCTTGACCGCCCTCACCGTTCCGGGCGGCGGCCAGATGAGGCCCGAGGCGGCTGCTGCCCTGACGCAGATGTTCGCCGACTACCTGGCGCAGAGCGGGACGCAGCTCAAGGTCGTCAGCCCGTACCGCAGCTACAACACCCAGGTCGCGACGTACAACGGCTGGGTGAACAGACTCGGCCAGGCTCAAGCCGACCGGCAGAGCGCGCGGCCGGGGTACAGCGAGCATCAGACCGGCCTCGCCGTCGACATCAACACGGGCTCCGATCAGGGCTTCGGCGCCACGCCTGCCGGCATCTGGCTTGCGACGAATGCGTACAAGTACGGCTTCATCGTGCGCTATCCCGACGGACTCGAGCCGATCACCGGGTACGAGTACGAGCCGTGGCACTTCCGCTACATCGGGGTCGCCCTGGCGACCGAGATGCACACCACCGGCATCCAGACGCTCGAGCAGTTCTTCGGCCTGCCCGCGGCACCGAACTACACGAACTGATCCGATGGATGCCGCAGAGCTGAACGGCGCGATCGCGGCCGAGAAGCGCCTGCTCGACCCGGCGGTGCGCCGAGATCCGGAGGCGGTCTCGGCGCTGCTGGACGACGACTTCACCGAGATCGGCCAGACCGGGGTCAGCTGGACCCGGGCCGGGATCCTGGAGGCGCTGGCCGCAGAGCCCGCCGATGACGCGGCGATCGAGACGTCGGGGTGGACCGTGCGGCAGATCTCACCGGAACTCGCCCTCGTGGGGTACGAGACCAGCCGGGGTGGGATCAGAGCGCGGCGCACTACCCTCTGGCGGCGGCGTGCCGGCTCGTGGCGCGCGGTCGCCCACCAGGCCACCCGCATCGGCTGAGGGTCAGCCGAGGGCTGCGTCGACGATCGTCTTCGCCTCGGCCTGCACCCGGGCGAGCTGCTCCGGGCCGTCGAACGACTCGGCGTAGATCTTGTAGACGTCTTCAGTGCCGCTCGGGCGCGCCGCGAACCACGAGGTCGCCGACTCCACCTTCACGCCGCCGAGCGCGGCTCCGTTGCCGGGGGCGGCGCTCAGGGTGGCGGTGATGGGCTGGCCCGCGAGTGACGTCGCGGTGATGTCGGAGGCGCCCAGTTGCGCGAGGCGGGCCTTCTGCGGCTTGGTGGCTGCGGCATCCATGCGGGCGTAAGCCGGATCGCCGAACTCGGCGACCAGCTCTGCGTACAGCTGCGAGGGCGTCTTGCCGGTCACGGCCAGGATCTCGCTGGCAAGCAGCGCGAGCAGGATGCCGTCCTTGTCGGTCGTCCAGCACTGGCCGTCGAGCTGCAGGAAGCTCGCCCCGGCGCTCTCCTCGCCGCCGAATCCAACCGAGCCGTCGATGAGCCCGGGCACGAACCACTTGAATCCGACCGGCACCTCCCAGAGGCGTCGGCCGAGGGATGCCGCGACCCGGTCGATCATCGAACTGCTCACCATGGTCTTGCCGATCGCGGCATCGGGGCGCCAGCCGTCCCGGTGCGTGTAGAGGTACTGGATCGCCACTGCCAGGTAGTGGTTCGGGTTCATCAGCCCGCCGTCCGGCGTCACGATGCCGTGCCGGTCCGCATCGGCGTCGTTGCCGGTGATGAGCTGGAACCCGTTGAGCTTCGAGACGGTCGAGGCCATGACGCTCGGCGACGAGGGATCCATGCGGATCTTCTCGTCCCAGTCGAGCGTCATGAAGCGCCAGGTCGGATCGACCAGCGGATTCACCACCGTCAGGTCGAGCCCGTAGCGCTCAGCGATCAGCTGCCAGTAGTGCACGGACGCGCCGCCGAGCGGATCGGCCGCCACGTGCAGGCCGGCCTTCGCGATCGCGGCGACGTCGATGACGGTCGCCAGGTCGTCGACGTAGCGCCCGCGGAAGTCGTACTGGTCGACCGCCGAGGGCTCGGCCCGCCTGACGTCGCGCAGTCCTCCGGCGATCAGCTCGTTCGCGCGGCCGGCGATCCAGTTCGTGGCATCGCTATCTGCCGGCCCGCCGTGCGGCGGGTTGTACTTGAAGCCGCCGTCGCGGGGCGGGTTGTGACTCGGGGTGATGACGATGCCGTCGGCCATTCCCGAGTTGTCCCGAGCCCCGGGACGGGGCTCGGCGCTGGCGTCGCGGCGGCGGCCAGAAATGGCCCCCGCTTTCAGCTCCAGCGCGCGGTTGTGCGCGATGATCGCCCGGCTCAGCGCGGGAGTCGGCACGTAGTCGTCGTACTGGTCGACGATCGCGTGCACGCCGTTGGCCTCGAGCACCTCGAGCGCGGTGGTCTGCGCGGGGCGCGACAGACCGTGGGTGTCCGATCCGATGAAGAGCGGCCCGGTGATGCCCTGCCCAGTGCGGTACTCGACGATCGCCTGGGTGATCGCGGCGATGTGGGTCTCGTTGAAGGCCGCGTCGAAGCTCGACCCGCGGTGGCCGCTGGTGCCGAAGACGACCTTCTGCGCCGGATTCGAGACATCCGGGACCTTGCGGTAGTACGCCTCGACGAGTGCATGCACATCGATGAGATCGGATTCCTGGGCGGGGGTGCCTGCGCGGTCCGTCATGGCCGTCAGTCTTCCACTGTCTGTTGCACGGCACTGAATAGACTCCGAAGATGCCTGAGCCGACCTCGACAGCGACCTACAGCTACCTGGGGCCGGCCGGCACGTTCACCTGGGCCGCCCTGCGGCAGGTGCCCGAGGCCGAGGGGCAGACCTGGCGCAGCGTCAACAATGTGGGCGAGGCGCTGGATGACGTGGTCAGCGGCCGAAGCGCGGGCGCGGTGATTGCGATCGAGAACAGCGTCGAGGGCGGCGTGAGCGCCACGCAGGATGCGCTGGCCAATATCCCGGGCCTGCGCATCACCGGCGAGTACCTGGTGCCGGTCGACTTCGTGCTGGTGGCGCGCCCCGGCACGGCTCTCGCGGACGTGCGCGTGGTCGCCGCGCATCCCGTCGCCTACGCGCAGTGCCACCTCTGGCTCGACGCCCGGCTTCCCGATCACGAGCACCTGCCCGCGACCAGCAACGTGTCGGCTGCGGCACAGTTGCTCGCCGAGAACCCGGTCGCCGATGCCGCCGTCGCACCGCCGGGCATCGACGAGCAGTATCCGCTCGAGGTGCTTGCGGACCGGATCGGCGACAACCCGAACGCGGTCACTCGCTTCGTGCTCGTGACGGCGTCGACCGCGCTGCCGGCCCGCACCGGTGCCGACAAGACCAGTGTCATCGTCGAACTGCCCAGCGACGAGCCGGGCGGCCTGGTCGAGATGCTCGAGCAGTTCGCCACCCGCGGGGTCAACCTGAGTCTGCTGGAGTCGCGCCCGATCGGCGACGCCCTCGGCCGGTACCGCTTCGTCGTCGACCTCGACGGGCACGTGCTCGACGAGCGCGTCGCCGACGCGCTGCTGGGTCTGAAGCGGTTCAGTCCCAACGTGATCTTCCTGGGCTCCTATCCCCGCGCGGACAAGGTGGCCGTGACCTCGTCGTCGCGGTACGACGACGAGGTGTTCATCGATGCACGGGACTGGCTGCGCGGCCTGATCGCGGGCGAGCCGGACTGACGATGGCGAAGAGCTCGGCTCCCGATCCGCGGTTCGATCCGCGATTCCAGCGCGGATACGATGGGCCCGAGGCGGTGGTGCCCTCGACGCCGGCGGCTCCGTCGCCGATCGAGTCGAGTGCGTCGGCGCGCACCGTGCCGCCGGCGCCGGTCGACGACCCTGACCGCACCGCCGCTGCCAGGGCAGACCCCGTCACGGCTGCGAATGCGGATGCGGATGCGGGAGTTGACGACGTCTTCTGGACACCGCCGCGCCGCAACCCCTTCGCCCTCGCGCTCCTGCTCGCCCGCCTCGCCATGATCGCCGTCGGCGGCTGGTTGGCCTGGACCGTCGTGACGACCTCGAGCTTCCCCGACGGGTACGACCGCGCGGCGCAGACATTCAGCCTGGTCCAGCAGCAACTCACGCCGCCGCTGCTGAGCGCCGGATTGCTCGGGGTGGTGGGTTGGCTGGTGCTCGGCGCCCTCGAGGCATCCACCCGGAGGCGCGAGTGATGCGCTGGCGGCTGATCGTCCTCGGGCTCCTCGCGCTGGCGCTCGGCGTCGGCTGCGCGCTGTGCGCGATCGGCGCGGTCGATGCGGCTTTCCGCGCGCAGGAGATCTTCGGCGACCCGCAGAACCCGCCCGGCATCGAGCAGCAGGCCGCATCGAATCGGATGTACCAGCTGTCGTACGGGCTGCAGCTGCTGATGACGCCGCTGGCGTTCGGCTCGCTCGCGAGCGCGCTCGCCGTGCCCGCCGTGCTGGGACGGCGGTGGCAGGTGCAACTGCGCGAGAGGTAGCCTGAGTTCGTGACGAACCCTCGCTATGACGAGCAGTTCCGGCGCGGATATGCCGGGCCACCCGTGCCTCCGCCCGTCGATTCCGGCGCGTCAACGCCCGAGCCGGACGCCCCCCAGCGGCCGCAGGATGATGACCACAGAAGTCCGACACCCGCCGAAGAAGACCGGGGGTTCGACGAGTCATCCGGGGTCCAACTCGCGGATGCCGATCGGCACGACGTCAGCAACGCGCGACCGTTCCGCCGGAATCCGTTCGCGATCTCCCTCCTCGCCGTTGGCGTTCTGATGCTGATCGTCGGCGTCTGGCTGGTCGAGCAATCCGCCAGGCTGTTCACCGACGGGTCCACGCCCGAGCAGCCGGCGGTCATCCAAGTCGTGTCGCAACTGGCGGCTCCGGTACTGACCTGTGGAGTGATCGCGATCGTTGCCTGGTTGGTGCTCGGCGCGATCATCGCAGCCGCCCATCGCCGGGGTGCCTGATGCGGTGGCGCAGCATCGTGCTTGCCATCCTGGCAATCGGGTTCGGGATCACAGCGGGCGTCTGCATCGAGGTGGTGATTCGGCTCGATACCGCCATCAGCGCGATTTATTCAGGCGACGCCAACAACCTGACCGCGGCGCAGATCGCTTCCGCTGCGGCCATGCAGGCTCAGGGGACCGCGCTCTACCTGCTCACCGGACCGCTCGTCGTGGGCTCCCTGCTCTGCGTGGTCGGCCTCCTCGTCCTGCTGGCCTGGCGCTGGCAGAGCCGCCGAATCCCGGGGCAGAACTAGAGCGCGGCGACCCGGATGATCAGCGACGCGGGATCCACGGAGGCGTCGAAGGCGATCACCCGGCCGAAATCGTCGCCGTCGAGCTCGAAGTCCTCGGCGCGGTCCAGCCGCACCGCGATCCTGCGCCCGCGCAGGTAGCGCAGGGTGCGCACCTCGCGCGCGAGTCCGACCAGGCGGCGCCCGACGGAACTGCGCCGCAGCACGCCGTTCTCCCAGGTGATCTTGACCCAGATCTGCACCCAGCCGGCCAGACCCTCCGGCCGCAGCGTGACGATGTCGAACAAGCCGTCGTCGACCTCGGCATCCGGCAGCAGCAGCACGTTGCCGGGCAGCAGTCCGACGTTGCCGACCAGGATGGTGTGCACGCTCATGACGCGCTCCTCGCCGCCGTCGAGGCGGTACCGCATCCGGATCTTCTCGCTGTCGCGCATCGATCGCGCGATCGCGTCGACGTAGGCCAGCCAGCCGACGCGCTTCTTCAGTTCCGGATTGGTATTGGCGATCATCTTGGCGTCGAGACCCAGCCCGGCCAGCGCCACGAAGGCGTGCGTCTCGCGGGAGTGGTCATCTCGCTCGAGCTCGATCACGCCCATGTCGATCGCGCGGTCCACCCCGCTGAAGGCGGTGGCGACGGATGCCGCGAGCTGCATCACCGGGATGTCGAGGTTGCGGGCGAGCACGTTGCCGGTTCCCGCGGGCAGCAGCGTGAGCGCGACGCCGGACCCGCGCAAACCCTCGGCCACCGCGCGCACCGTGCCGTCCCCGCCGGCGACCAGCACGACATCCGCGCCATCGGCGATCGCCTGGCGGGCCTGCCCGGTTCCGATGTCGTCGACTCGCGTCGGCAACCAGACGCTCGGCAGCCACCCGGCGGCCTTCTCCGACGTGGCGACCTCACGCCGCAACTTCGCCAGGTCGACCTTGACCGGGTTGTAGATGACCGCCGCCCGCCGGGTGCGGGTCTCGGGGGCGGCCATGGGTTCAGGCTAGCGGGGGGCCCTTCTCTAGACTGGCGGGGTGATCGACCCCCAGCTCCTGCGCGAGAATCCGGATGCCGTTCGAGCCTCCCAGCGGCTGCGCGGTTCGTCTGTGCAGCTGGTCGATGAGGCGCTCGCGGCCGATCTCGCGCGCCGCACGGCGATCGCGGCGTTCGAAGCCGATCGCGCCGAGCAGAACGCCTTCGGCAAGGTCGTCGCGGCCGCTCCGAAGGAGCAGAAGGCGGGGCTGGTCGCCGAGGCGCAGTCCCTCGCGGCTCGGGTCAAGAGTGGGCAGCAGAAGGTCGCCGAAGCCGAGGCCGACTTCGCACGGATCGCCGGCAGCATCCAGAACATCGTGCTCGACGGCGTCCCCGCCGGCGGCGAGGACGACTTCGTCACCCTCAAGACGGTCGGCGAGAAGCCGCAGTTCTCGTTCGAGCCGCTCGATCACCTGGCCATCGGCGAGAAGCTCGACGCGATCGACATGTCGCGCGGTGCCAAGGTCAGCGGCGCGCGCTTCACCTTTCTCAAGGGCGTCGGTGCACGACTCGAGCTGGCGCTGATTCAGCTGGGCCTGCAGCGCGCGCTCGAGGCCGGGTTCACTCCGCTCATCACACCGACGCTGGTGCGCCCCGAGATCATGGCGGGCACCGGGTTCCTCGGCGAGCACTCGGACGAGATCTACTACCTCCCGGCCGACGACCTCTATCTCACCGGCACCAGCGAGGTGGCGCTCGCCGGGTACCACAAGGACGAGATCCTCGACGTCTCGAACGGGCCGATCCGCTACGCGGGCATCTCGACCTGCTACCGGCGCGAGGCCGGGTCGGCCGGAAAGGACACCCGCGGCATCATCCGCGTGCACCAGTTCCAGAAGCTCGAGATGTTCAGCTACATCGACCCCGCGGATGCCGTGGCCGAGCACGAGCGCCTGCTCGCCCTGCAGGAGGGCATGCTGCAATCGCTCGGCCTCAGCTACCGCGTGATCGACACCGCGGCGGGAGACCTCGGATCGAGCGCGGCGCGCAAGTACGACGTCGAGGCCTGGGTGCCCACCCAGGACGCGTATCGCGAGCTCACCAGCACGAGCAACTGCACGACGTACCAGGCGCGCCGGCTCGACATCCGCTACCGCACCGAATCGGGCAAGACCGCCCCGGTGGCGACGCTGAACGGCACGCTCGCGACGACCCGCTGGATCGTGGCCATCCTCGAGACGCACCAGCAGGCCGACGGCTCGGTCGTCGTGCCCGAGGCGCTGCGGCCGCTGCTCGGCCTGGACGTGCTGGAGCCGCTCGCGTGATGACTGATCGCCGACTCGGCGCTCGACGCCCGCGCAGCCGCGAGAATCGGACATGATTCTCGCCCCCGGCGAGCGCGCTCTGATCGCCCTCGATGTCGACGGCACGGTGCTGCGCGAAGACGGCTCGCTCGGCGACGACACGCTGCGCGAGGTACGAAGAGTCGCCGCCCTCGGGCACGAGGTGATGATCGCCACCGGCCGCTCGGTGTCGATGACGCTGCCCATCGTGGACCGGCTCGGGCTGACCTCGTCGTACGTCGTATGCGCCAACGGGGCGATCGTGCTCGGCCGCGACCCGGCGGCTCCGGTCGGCTATTCGCCCGCATTCGTCGAGACCTTCGATCCGACCGAGGTGCTGACGACGATCCGCGGGCACCTCGAGGGCGCGAGCTTCGCGGTCGAGGATGCCGACGGCGTGTTCCGCTTCACCGGCAGCTTCCCTGAGGGGGCGCTCGCGGCATCCCGCCAGAGGGTGGCGTTCGAGGAGCTGCTGCACGTGCAGGCCACGCGCGTGGTGGTGATCTCGCCCGATCACGCGATCGAGGACTTCTTGGCGGTGGTCGAGCAGATGGGCCTGCACAAGGTGAGTTACAACGTGGGATGGACCGCGTGGCTCGACATCGCGCCGGACGGCGTCAACAAGGCCACGGGCCTCGAACGGGTGCGGGCCGAACTCGGCATCCCCCGGGATCGCGTGATGGTGATGGGCGACGGTCGCAACGACATCGACATGCTCGGCTGGGCGGTCGAGGGCGGGGGATTCGGCATCGCGATGGCGCAGGCGCCCGAGGAGGTTCTGGCGGCGGCGAACGAGCGCACGGCATCGGATCTGGACGACGGTGTGGCCCTCGCGCTCGCACGGCACTTCCAGGATTGAGTGCGCGGCATCCGTTACACTCGACCTTCGGTCAACCTGGAGGGCTGTCCGAGCGGCCGATGGAGCCAGTCTTGAAAACTGGTGAGCAGTGATGTTCCGTGGGTTCGAATCCCACGCCCTCCGCTGCAGATGACGAGGATGAGGTGCCGACGTGAGCGAACTGCGAGACCGCTCGAACCGATCCGCTCGGGCCGCGGCGATCGCCCGCCATGGGCGTCTGAAGAAGTCGGCAGCGTGGAAGACGGTTCTCGGGCTCATCGGTGGAGGCCTCGCGGTCGCCCTGATCGCAGGAGCTTCGGTGGCGGGGATCGCCACCCTGCAGCTGCAGTCAAACATCAAGACCGCGACGATCCAGGCCGACACCCAGGGGCCGCCCCCGAACATCGCGTCGTTCAGCGGCGGGTTCAACATCCTGCTGGTGGGCAGTGACACCCGCGAGGGCCAGGGCGGCATCGGCAAGGGAGTGGGCGACGGCGGCTCGCTCAACGACGTCACGATGCTGATGCACGTCGCGCAGGACCAGAAGAGCGCGACCGTCGTCAGCATCCCGCGCGACATGGTCGTGCCCTTCCCCAAGTGCCCGAAGGGCGGCGGGGCCACCGGGCTCCCCATCAACAATTCGCTGGCGTACGGAGGCCTGGCCTGCACCGTTCTCGTGGTGCAGAACCTCACCGGCCTGCAGATCCAGTTCGCCGGCCTCATCACCTTCACCGGTGTGGCCGCGATGTCGGAGGCCGTGGGCGGAGTCGATGTCTGCGTCGCCAAGGCGATCAGCGACCCCTACACCGGGACCTTCCTCTCGGCGGGCAACCACACCTTGGAGGGAGTCGACGCTCTGCAGTTCTTGCGCAGCCGCCACGGGGTCGGCGACGGAAGCGACCTGGGCCGCATCGGCTCGCAGCAGGTCTTCCTGTCGGCGCTGGTCCGCAAGATCAAGAGCAACGACACGCTCACCAACTTCGGCAAGCTGTACGCGATCGCCCAGGCGGCCACCCAGCACATCACGCTGAGCCAGAACTTCACCCACCTCGACACCCTGGTATCGGTCGCCCTGGTGCTCAAGAAGATCCCGCTCGAGAACATCGTCTTCGTGCAGTACCCCGGCAAGACCGGAGGTACCGGCATCTTCGCGGGCAAGGTGCAGCCGGTGGCGTCGATCGCCAATCAGCTGTTCGCCGCGATCAAGGCGGACCAGCCGATCGGCCTCGATGCGAATGCCCTGACCGGTGCGCATGGCGGTTCGACGCTCGACCCGAACGCTCCCGCGGCAACGGCAGCACCCACGCCGACGCCGACCAAGAAGGGCGCGTCGGCCACGGCGACGGCTCCGCCCGACGACCTCGCCACGGCGCCTCCCGCGACGGTGATTCCGGGCCTCAAGGGGCAGTCGGCGGCCACCTACACCTGCACCGTCGGGCAGAAGGTCACCCCGTAGCGCTCAGGGGCCCATGCTGATCCCGTTATGATGGCTAGGCAACCGGGAGACGTCGCATAGTCCGGTCGAGTGCACCACCCTGCTAAGGTGGAGAACCCGCAAGGGTTCCGAGGGTTCAAATCCCTCCGTCTCCGCTCCACAGCCCGCGTCCTCAGGACCGATTGGTCCGACGCGGACAACGCACCGGAAGACCGCTGATACACTCGTCAGGTTGGCCTTCAGGCCGACGCCGATCGCGCCCGTAGCTCAACGGATAGAGCATCTGACTACGGATCAGAAGGTTGGGGGTTCGAATCCCTTCGGGCGCACCATGTGTTGTTTCGGCAGGATGGTCAGATGACCCGCGCTGTGATCGCCCGCCAGTACGGCGGCATCGCCGACCTCGTCGTCGCCGACCTTCCGACGGCGCCGCTCGAGCCCGGGCAGGTTCGGCTCGCCGTGAAGGCGGCCGCCATCAACCCGGCCGACCTGAAGCGTCTGCGGGGCGAGTTCGGCCGCAACGAGAAGTCGCTTCCGCTGCGGCTGGGCTCCGAGGTGAGCGGGGTGGTCACCGAGGTGTCGCCGGATGCCGTCGGCCCGGCCGGTCCGATCGCCGTCGGCGACGAGGTGGTGGGCTACCCGGTCTCGGGCGGACTCGCGGCCGACGTCGTCGCGAAGGCCGGCTCGGTGCTGCCGAAGCCGACGAGCCTGGGGTGGTCGGAGGCGGCGGGACTGCTTCTCGGCGCGGTGACCGCGTTCCACCTGGTCGAGGCGGCGGCGATCGGTGAGGGCGATCGGGTGATCGTGCACGGCGCGACCGGGGCGGTTGGTTCTGCGGCCGTGCAGCTCGCCCGCCTGCGCGGCGCTGAGGTGTTCGGCACGGCGAGCGCCGCGCGCGACGACGCGGTCAGGGCTCTCGGCGCGGTGCCCGTGCGGTACGGCCCCGGGCTCGAGGATCGACTGCGCGCGCTGCTGCCCGACGGCGCGGATGCCGCCCTCGACACGGTCGGCTCCGACGAAGCTCTCGACGCCTCGGTCGCCTTGGTGCGCGATCGCAGCCGCGTGGTGACCGTTGCCGGATTCGCGCGCGCCGCCGAGCTCGGCATCCGGTTGCTCGGAAACGGGCCGGGAGCCGACCCCGGCACCGAGCTGCGTGCCAATGCGCGTCTGCCCATGCTGCATTTGGCCGGGGAGGGCCGGCTGGTTGGACCGCCGGTGATCGAGTTCCCACTCGACCGGGTTCGGGAGGCCATGACCCTGGTCGCCAGCGGGCACGCCGGGGGCAAGGTCGTTCTGCTGCCCTGACGACCGTCGGGCTCAGGTGGCAGACTGGCCGGATGAGCATCGATCCCAAAGATCCCGGCGCCAACGCCAGCGGCAACGAGTCCGATTCCGCCGTCACCTACGACCTGGTCGACTCCGGCCAGTCCGAAGACATCGAGAACAGCCTGACGGCGCAGGGAACCTCCGATCGCGAGACGACCCGCGAGGTCACGCGCGACGAGCTGATCGAAGCGGCCGAGCGCGCGCGGCTCAAGCGCAGCGGCAAGGTCTGATCCCTTACCTGGCCCGTACATTGCGCTGATTCCCGTCGAACGCGCGCGCGGCATCGTGAACACCGCACAGTTCGTGCATCACGATCGTTGGGAGTTCTCATGTTCCGCATCATCACGGTGGTCGCGGCCGCCGGCGCATTGACCCTGGGTTCGTTCGCCTGTGCGGCGCCCGCGCTCGCCTCCACTGCGGACGGCACGCCGACGCCCACCGCGCACTCCAGCCTGAGCGCGATCCAGCAGGCGGGAGCTGCCGCCACCAGCAAGCGCATCGCGTCGCTGACCACCGGCATCGGCAAGGTGAACGCGACCACCAAGCTGAGCGCGGCGGACAAGTCGACGGTGCTCGGCACGCTCAACGGCGACCTGAGCGCCATGCAGGGTCTGCAGAGCAAGATCGCCGCCGACACCGACGCGGCGACGGCCTGGACGGACTACCGCAGCATCTTCACCCAGTACCGGGTCTATGCGGTCGCGCTGCCGCAGAGCTACATCGCGGCGGCGGCCGACGGACTGACCGATACGGCGATCCCGAAGCTGCAGTCGGCGGCGAGCAGGATCTCGACCGTGTTCGCATCCCACCCCGACAAGGTCACCCCTGACCTCCAGGCCAAGCTGGCTGACATGCAGGCCAAGACCGCGGATGCGTCGAGCAAGACCTCGGGACTGGCTGCGTCCGCGCTGGCGGTCACCCCGGCCAGCTACAACGCGAACCACGCCGTGCTGACGGATGACCGCGCAGCGGTTCGTGCTGCGCTGGCCGACACCAAGGCGGCGGCCCAGGACGGCCGCGCGATCCTGGCGGCACTGAAGTGATCGGTCGGGCCGCGTCGCGCCTGGTCGGTCCAGCCGTTGCGCTCGCGCTGCTCGTCGCTCTGACCGGATGCGGCAAGCTCGCCGCCGGCCAGGGTGCCGGGACGAGCGCACTACCGCTCGGCTCGGCGGGGGCAGGCCCGGCCGCGACCACGTCTGCAGCGCCGGCGGACGACTCCTCGGCTCTCGACGCGATCTCGCGGGATCTCGACTCGGCATCCACCGCGAACACCGAGGCCGGGTCCAACGCGGCGGCAGGTGATCAGGCCGCCACGACCGGCGACGAACCGTGACCGTCGCGCCCCGCGTCATGGGGTTGAATGACCCCATGACCGGCGCGCGCGGGATGGTCGTCATCGTCGAAGACGAGCGGACGATCGCCGAGTTGGAGCGCCTGTATCTCACGCAGGCGGGATTCAGCGTGCATCTCGCCACCGACGGTGCTCAGGGGCTCGCCGACATCCGCCGCCTTGCCCCGGTCGCCGCGATCGTCGACGTCGGGCTGCCCGGGATGGACGGCACCGAGGTGGTGCGTGCGCTGCGGGCCGAGCAGAACTGGGTGCCGGTCGTGTTCGTGACGGCACACGACTCCGAGATCGACCGCGTGGTGGGTCTCGAGCTGGGAGCCGACGACTACCTGACCAAGCCGTTCTCGCCCCGCGAATTGGTCGCCCGGGTCAAAGGTCTGGTCCGACGCGCGGCGCTGCCCTCGGCGCCCAGCGTGCAGCGCGCCGGTCGCGTGGAGCTCGACGAGCGCGCCCGCCGTGTGACGGTCGAGGGCGTTCCCATCGACCTCACCGCCACGGAGTTCGATCTGCTCGCCTTCCTGCTGGCGCATCCTGGTCAGGTCTTCAGCCGTGAGCAGCTGCTGTCGTCGGTCTGGGGCGTCGCCGACTACAGCGGCAGCCGCACGGTCGACGTGCACGTCGCGCAGCTGCGCGCCAAGCTCGGCGAGCCCGATCCGATCCGCACGGTGCGCGGTGTGGGGTACTCGCTCCAGGAGGGAACGGCGTGACCTCCACGTCGCGGGGCGTCTCGCTCCGGACGCGCATCCTGGCCGCCACGGTCATCGTCGCCCTGATCGCCGTCCTCGTCACCGCGCTGGCCGCCTTGCAGCTGGTGCGCTCGATCGACACCGGGTCGGCGCGCGTCGACCTAAGCGCCCAGGTCGACCGCCTCGCCGCGGCAAAACCTGCGGCCCGCGACGCCATCATCTCGGGCCTGGCGCAACTCGATGACCCGGGCACGCTGGTCGCGGCTGTCTCACCGGCAGGTGCCGTGACCGGATCCGCGCCGGTGCCCCGTCGGGTGATCGTGCAGCTGCGAGCGGGGAGGGATGTCTCCACCACCGTGCGCACCGGCGGCACCTCGTACCTGCTCGAGGCCCGCCCGACCGCGCAGGGCGGCGGCGTGGTCGCCCTCCAGGACGTCGGCACCGTCCGCACGCTCACCCCGACCGTGCTCGGCCGCATCCTGATCGCGCTCGCCATCGGATTCGTGGTCGCCGCGGTCGCGGCATTCTTCGTCGCGCGAGCGCTCGCCAAGCCCCTGGTGAATCTGGCGGGAGCCGCCCGCCGGATGGCAGCGGGACAGCGGAACGTGCCGCTCGCGCCCAGTGGTATCCCGGAGGTGGGCGATGTCGAGGCGGCGCTGGGATCGCTCGACAGCGCGCTCGTGCACTCCGAGGGCCGGCAGCGGGAGTTCCTGCTGTCCATCTCGCACGAGTTGCGCACCCCCCTCACGGCGATCCGCGGCTACGCCGAGGCGCTCGCCGACGGCGTGGTGCCCGCCGACCAGTTGACCCAGGTGGGCAAGACCCTCGAGGCCGAGGCGGAACGGCTCACCTCGTTCACGACCGATCTGCTCGCGCTGGCTCGGCTGGAGGCCGACGACTTCTCGCTGGCTCCGACCTCGGTTGACGTGCAGGGCGTGCTGACAGAGGTCGCGACGGCATGGCACGGGACCGCGACCTCGGGCGGAGTCGTGGTCGAGGTCGCGGCATCCGGCCCGGTTGTTGCGACGACCGACGCGGCCAGACTGCGCCAGGTGCTCGACGGCCTGATCGAGAACGCGCTGAGGGTCAGTCCGGCGGGCTCGCGGGTTTGGCTCTCGGCCGCGCGAGAGGACTCATCGGTCGTGGTGTCGGTCGCCGACGGCGGTCCTGGTCTCACCGCCGAGGATGCTGCGCACGCCTTCGAGCGCGGGGTGCTGCGCGAGCGCTACCGTGACGCCCGACCCGTGGGCACGGGACTCGGACTCTCGATCGCTGCGCGCCTCGTGGAGCGCATGGGCGGCTCGATCTCGGCGCACAGCGCGCCGACAGGGGGGGCGGTCTTCCGCATCACGATCCCGGCGTGATGGATGCGCCGTGACGCCGTGCACCTACCAGCCCCCGCATGGCTCAGGCCACCCCGAGAAGGCTTCCCGTCCGGCGGCTCGCCCTACGCCGCGCTGACGAGCTCGCGCTCGTGCGTACCCGGGCCGGTGGCCGGGATGTGGCGCGCGTCCAGCGAGGTCTCGACGATCGTCAGCCCCTCCATGCCGGGCAGCTTGGCGATGTGCGAGTCGACGTCCCGGATCAGCTTGCGGCCCTCTTCTCCGCTGAACAGCTGCCCCATCACGTGGGTGACCTCTTCATCGGTCGAGATCGTCGAGCCGACCGGCCCCCAGAACTTCTTCAAGGCGAAGCGGGCGATCACCCGTGCCTTCTTGCTGGCAGCGAGCCGATCGCGGGCCTGCGAGGCGTAGAAGGCGACGTGCTTGGTCTCTTGGGCGGCGATCCGCTTGAGCAGTTCGCCGAGCACCGGGTGGTTCTCCTGCTTGGCCATGCGCAGGTAGGCGGCGTTGGCCGACCACTCGTTTGCGGCGCCCCACGCCATGTGCACGGCGACGAAGTCCAAGCCGACCAGGCCGCCGAGCAGGGACTGCTTGATCGGGTCGAGACGGTCCTTCCAGCCGAGCTTGAGGCGGTTCGCCTTAAGCTCGTCGTAGTTCATCGTGATTCCGTGCTTGGCCAGCACCGCGGCGAGCGCTTCGCCGTGCCAGAACTCCTCGCGGTTCCACATCGTCATGAAGGCGCCGATCTCGGGCTCCTTGTGCGAGGGGGTGGTCAGCAGGTCGCGCAGATAGCAGACCGTGTGATATTCCACGTTGCACATGTAGACCAGGGTGCGCAGGGTCGAGGCGGGCAGCGGGTGACGGTCGAACTCGTCGAAATCGAGATCGCCCCAGGCCACGGCGGTGGAGTTCGTCGTGTACTTGTCGATGTCGAATGCCATGGTGGTTCCTTCAGTTCGCGTGGCCGGGTGCGCGATCGGCGTGCAAGGCTGTGGCGACCATCACATCACGCTTCGGTGACCGGTTGCCGCGTTTCCAGGTGTCGATCTTCCAACTTCTTCGTTGCGCTTCGCGTGCGAGTTGGGTGTCGGGGTTCACCGCGTGGGGATGTCCCAGCAGCTCGAGCCAGACCAGGTCGGCGTGACTGTCACCGTAGCCGTACGACGCGGCCAGGTCGAGGCCGTGCTCCTCGGCGTATCGGCGCACCCAGGCGGCGCGCGCCTCGTCGACGAGGGGCGGCTTGGCCAGGTAGCCGGTGAGCACGCCGTCCTTGTCGTGCATGTGCCCGCCGACGACCTCGTCGAACAGGCCGGCGAGCGGCTCGGCGAGGGTTTCGATCGATCCCGTGACCAGCACGGTGCGATGGCCGGCGTCACGGTGCGCCTTGATGGCACGGATGGCGGCCGGACTGGTGTGCCGGTACATGGTGTCGGCGAATCCGCCGTGCACGATCCGCTCGAGGCGGGCCACCGGCATCCCTTCGTAACGGCGCAGGAAGGAGCGGATGAACTCGCCGCGGTCGCGCTTCTCGGCGCGCAGGTAGCTGCGCAGCGATCCGAGGATCGACAGCACCTCGCCCGGCCACGCGGCCTTGCGCACCCCGGCCGAGCGCACCCAGAGGTACTGCTGCACGATGTTCGAGTCGACGACCGTGCCCTCGAGATCGAAGACGGCCAGCACGTCGGTGCGCGCCGCGAGCTCGTCGGCGGGCGGTGCGGCGGCGACGGCTGCGGCCTTCTTCGCGGCTCGCTTGGCCGAGAACTCCGTGGTCAGCGCGATGATCGCCGGGAAGTGGACATTGAGCATGTAGTCCTCCCAGTCGATCGCGGCGATATCGAATCCAAACTCGGCGCGCTTGTTCGCGGGCAGGGAGTCGTGCAGGGCCCGCAGATTGCGGTCGTCGAAGATGATCTCGGTCTGCACGTAGACGCGGTACAGCTGGGTGAAGTTGCGCAGCGTCTCGAGGTCGGCGATGTTGCGGATCATCTGGTTGTGCCAGCGCCGCACCCGCTCGGTGTCGGGAAGCCGGCCGAGCAGCCGCTCGGCTCGTACCGCGAGCTTCTCCTTGCGCAGCACATCGTTCTCGAGCTTGTTGCCGACCGGGAACTTCCAGGTCGGGACCACCAGGTCTTCGCCCTTCTTGTTCTTCATCGGATGCTCGGTGAAGTACTGGTTGACGTACCCGAACTCCTGGTGGAACGGCAGCGGGTTCGAGGCGCCGGACGCCACGTGGTAGTACTCGGGCTTGTTCTTCTCGGCCGGGTTGGCAGCCGCGGCCAGGATCGCGTTGACGACGTAGTCGACCGGGATGACATCCAGGATCGAGTCGGGCAGCCCCGGGAACTCGGGCAGCAGCCCGCGGCCGTAGGCGATGATCAGCGGATCGGCGACCTTGAAGCCATCGATCCAACCCGGGAACGGGTGCTTCAGGGCGCTCTCGATGATCGCGGGGCGCACGATCGAGAGCCGGTGGCCATTCTCGCCCCAGAGCTCCTCGGCGGCGCGCTCGGAGAAGGCCTTGGTCAGGGTGTAGACGTCGGTCCAGCCCAGCGACTGAGCCCGGGTGCGGCCGGCGTCGACCAGCTCCGCGTTGACCCACGCGATCCTGGCTTCTTCGCTCGCCTTGGCGACCGCCTGCGGACCCTCCTTGCCGTGCTTGGCGCGGGCGGCATCCATGAAGCTGCGCAGCCGGTCCGATTCGCGCGACAGGATCTCGACGCGGTCGCGCGCCGCCTTGGCCGCCGCGTACTCGGTGCGCCAGTCGACCTCGTGGGTCAGTCGCGCCTCAGGTGCAACGCCCTTGCGCAGTCCGCCGACGTAGCAGGTGGAGACGTGGACCACCCGCGGGTCGCCCCCGGTCTCGAGCAGCCGCTCGTACAGGTTGATCGCCCCGTTGACGTTGGTGTCGAACGCCTCGTCGATCGGCGGGTCGAAACTGACTACCGACGCCGAGTGGATCGCGACGTCCAGATCCTTCGGAAGCTCGGGGATCGATCCCATGGCCCCCTCGACGATCCGGATCCGCTCCTTCGCGGCCTTCTCGACCGCCCTATCGCCGACCTTCTCGCGCCAGGATTGGAACACCGGCTTGGCGAGCAGCTCGGCGACCCGGGCATGGGGGTCTTCGCCCGACTTGGTGCGGACCAGGATCGAGACCGTGGTTCCGGGGTGCGCCGAGAGCAGTCGCTCGAGCACGGCCTGCCCGACGAAACCGGTCGCGCCGGTCAGGAAGACGTGCGCGGTGCCGAGATCGGTCGTCGCTCGCGGGGATCTCGAAGACGCGGCTGTCACGGAATGAGTCTCGCAGAAATGATCGGGGCCACGGGCGCCTGACCGGGAAGCGCGGCGACGAGCTCTTCGATGCGCGCGATCTCGGCCCGCCCGTTCTCGGTGCCGAACACGATCTCATCGAAGAAGGTGCGGTCGTCATCCGAGTGCTCGACGGCTCCGATCGGCCACACGGCGTGCTTCAGCTCGCGGCGGGCGAGCTTGCGCGCCCGGGACGAACTGGCGAGCCGGCGCTTCGCCTCCTCGGCCAAGAAGGAGATGTGGCGGTCTTTGATCCCGTTGATCAGCACGACGATGGCGTGCAGGCCGCTCGCCAGCTCGCCGAGACGTCGGTATGCCACCTGGGTGATCCACTCGTCGACCAGTCCGGTCGTCACGTGGGCCGCGACGATCTGCGGCCCGTCGATGTTGCCCTGGATGGCGCGCATGACCGCACCGCGGCGCTCGCGGCGCTCGAGCACGACGGTGCGCAGCCCGCCGGCCGGAGCAGAGGAGTGCAGGTCGTCTCCTGTCGCCTCGAGCACGGCATCGAGCGCATCCGCCAGCCAGTACTTCTCGAACGCCCAGGTGCTCAAGAACGCCGTGACCCGCGCATCCTTGTGCGTTGCCGTGACGAGCACGTTGCGCATGCGCTGCATGGTGGAGCGCTCCAGATCGCGCAGCAGGCGCAACAGGCGGATCGCATCGGCGCTCAAGCCGGATGCCGCGATCTGATCCAGGTCGAGCTGGCCGCGATGGCTGGCGCGCGCGGTTCGCGCGAACTCGCGCACGTCGAAGCCGCCGTCTTCGAGAGACCGTCCATCGGTGAGCGGCGGCTCGAACGCGATCTCATGAGCCACGAATTCGGTCGACGATTCGTGATGCGAGCTGCGCCGGGTCATGAGTCGAGGCCTTTCCTGGTCGGGGCGATGCCGCCCGAGGCGGGAACGGTGCTCCGTTGCACCGTATCGTAACGATCATGGGAACGGCTCTGGTCACCGGCGGCACGTCCGGCATCGGGGCCGAGTTCGCGCGCCAGCTGGCCGACCGCGGCCACGACATCGTCCTGGTCGCCCGCGACACCGCACGACTGGATGCAATGGCCGCCGAGTTGCGCGCGCGCGGCCGCGGGCGTCAGACCGAGGTCGAGGTCCTGGTCGCCGATCTCGCGGACCCGGCCGACACCGATCGGGTGGCCTCGCGCCTGGCCGATCCGGCTCACCCCATCGAGGTCTTCGTCAACAATGCGGGCTTCCGGGTCACCAGTCGGCTCGCGAACCCCGACATCGCCGAGCACGATCGCGCCCTGAACGTGATGGTGCGAGCCGTGCTGGTGCTCGGCGGCGCCGCCGCGAAGGCGATGCGCGAACGCGGGACCGGGGTGATCGTCAACGTCGCGAGCATCAACGGCCAGCTCACGCTGAGCGGCTACTCGGCGATCAAGGCCTGGGTGCGGGTGTACAGCGAGAGCCTGTCGAACGAGCTGCGCGGCAGCGGCGTGACGGTGACGGCGCTGATGCCCGGCTGGGTGCGCACGGAGTTCCATCAGCGTGCCGGAACGACCAAGGGCGAGGCCGGTCGCGGCGGAATTCCGAACGTCTTGTGGCTCGAGCCCGAACTCCTGGTGCGCGACTGCTTGCGCGATGTGGACAAGGGCCGGGTGATCTCCATACCGACTGTTCGGTACAAGTTCCTCTCCTGGTTGGTCAAGCACCTGCCGGATGCGACCGTGCGATGGGTCTCGCGCGGCATTAGCCTGAGTCGGAGCAGCGCGGCTGACGACTGACCCGGTTCTCCCCGTCGCAGCACGAAGTCAGGAAGGAAGCGGATGCCAGACAAGACACCGCGAAACCGCTTCACTTCCCGCAGCCAGGCCGCGGCCCGGTTCGTTGCGCAGCGCGGCATCCTGAAGGGCGTCGTCTGGGGGATGATGCGGGTCACCGTCATCGACAAGCACAAGCTGAAGGGCGTCAAGCGCCCGTTCGTGGCGGTCGCCAATCACTCCAGCCACCTGGACGCCCCACTCATCATGGGCGCCCTCCCGCGCCCGCTTGCCCGCTATCTCGCGGCAGGTGCGGCGGGCGACTACTTCTTCGACGTGTGGTGGCGCCGCGGTCTCACCGCGCTGTTCTTCAATGCCTTCCCGGTCGATCGCAGCGGCAGCAATCCGCGCAACATCAACGCCAAGATGCTGCTGCAGCACGACGTGCCGGTTCTGGTCTTCCCGGAGGGAACCCGGTCGAAGACCGGAGAGCTCGGGCATTTCAAACCGGGCGGCGCGGCGTTGGCCACCGCGACGGGTGTGCCGATCCTCCCGATCGCCATCATCGGGGCGCACGAGGCGCATCCGCGCGGGTCGAAATGGCCGACGACCGGACTGCCGCTGGCCGTCGTGTTCGGCGCGCCGATGCGCGCGCACGAGAAGGAGAACCCGACGGAGTTCATGGCGCGCGTACGCGCCGTGATCGCCGACCTGCTCGACGAGCATTCCGCCCGTATTCTGGGCTCCAAGCCGCTGGGGAACACTTCCGAGAAAGAAGCATCATGACTGACGTTCAGCATATGAAGTGGTGGGGTTGGGGCGTCGAAGGCGTCGGCTTCCACTGGGAGGACAAGCCGGGTTTCGCGCCGTTCGTCGAGTACGCGGTCGGGCTCGACCTGCACACCGCGCCCGTGGTCGGCATGCCGGAGTTCGACAAGCTGACCGTGGCGGCGTCGCTGGCCAAGCCGGCGTTCGTCGCGTCGTTGGCCAGCGTGGTCGGTGAAGACCACGTCACGACCGACAAGATGGAACGGGTCGTGCACACCTACGGCAAGAGCATCCGCGACCTGATCCGGGTGCGTGCCAACCAGATCGAGCGCACCCCCGACGTCGTGGTCTATCCGGCGAACGAGGACGAGGTGCAGAAGGTCGTCGACATCGCGGTCGCGGCGGATGCCGTGATCATCCCGTTCGGCGGCGGCAGCAACATCGCGAGCAGCCTCGAGCCGCGCTCCGACGAGAGCCGCGTCGTGCTCTCGCTCGACATGGGGCGCATGCGCAAGCTCATCGACATCGACGAGGAGTCGGGCCTCGCCCGCATCCAGGCCGGTGCTCTCGGGCCCGACCTGGAAGCCCAGCTCGGGGAGCGGGGCTGGACCCTCGGGCACTTCCCAGACAGCTTCACCCACTCCAGCCTCGGCGGCTGGATCGCCACCCGCTCCTCGGGCATGCAGTCCGACAAGTACGGCGACATCGCCGACATCGTGCGCGGGCTTCACGTGGTCCGTCCGGGCGGCATCCTGGTGGTGCGCCCGATCCCGAGCGCGTCGAACGGACCGAGCGTGCGCGAGATGATCCTCGGCAGCGAGGGCCGCCTCGGCATCATCACCGAGGCCACCGTGCAGGTGCACCGCACCCCGGCCAAGCGCGATGTCTACGCCTACTTCTTCCCGAACTGGGAGGCCGGCACCGCCGCGATGCAGGAGATCGCCGAGAGCGACGCCACCCCGTCCATCACGCGTGTCTCGGATGCCCGCGAGACCGGCTTCTCGCTGGCCACTGCCAAGGAGCGCCACGGCCTCGACAAGTTCCTGGCCGGAACGGTGCTGCCGACCCTCATGAAGAGCAAGGGCTGGGCGAAGCAGCCCGGCGGGCTCGAGAGCATCTGCCTCTCGTTCATCGGCTTCGAGGGCGGCGTCGCGCATGCCAAGCGCCAGAAGAAGCTGGTCGACAAGATCGTCAAGAAGCACGGCGGCATGGGAGTCGGCACCGGGCCGGGCGTGCTGTACGACCAGAAGAAGTTCGACACGCCCTACCTGCGCGACTTCCTGCTCGACCGCGGAGCTGCGGGCGACGTGTCCGAGTCCGCGATGCCCTGGTCGAAGGTCAACCAGCTGCACGACGCGGTGCGGGTCGCCGCCGACAAGGCCTTCGACCAGATCGGCATCCAGGGCTGGATCATGTCGCACCTGTCCCACTCGTACCACTCGGGCGCCTGCCTCTACTTCACCTTCGCATTCGTGATGGGCGACGACCCGATCGGCGAGTACAACGTGGTGAAGAGCGCCATCCAGCAGGCCTTCATCGACAACGGCGGATCGCTGTCGCACCACCACGGCGTCGGCCTCGAGCATGCGCCGTGGCTCGAGCAGGACATCTCGAGCGAGGGCGTCGCCGTGATGCGCGGCCTGTTCGAGGCGGTCGACCCGGGTGAGAACTTCAACCCGCGCAAGATCGTCGCCGATGTGAAGGAGACGGCCAAGGCCCGCTGAGAATCCTTCACCGGGCCGGGCGCGGTGAAGGCGTTAGCGTGAATGCTGATGTCCGCCTTCACCGTCTCCTCCGAGGTGGCCGACGCCCTGCGCGCCAGCCACCCGGTCGTCGCCCTCGAGTCGACGATCATCTCCCATGGCCTGCCGCGCCCGCGTAATCACGAGGCGGCGGTCGAGTTCGAGTCGATGCTGCGCGAGCGCGGGGTCACCCCTGCCACCATCGCGGTGCTCGACGGGGTTCCGCAGATCGGTCTGGATGCCGAGGGCGTCCGCCGCATCGCCGACGACGACCTGGCCAAGGCCAGCGTGCGCGACCTGCCGATCCTCGCGGCGCGCGCGGCATCCGGAGCCACCACCGTCGCGGCCACCGCCTACCTGGCGTCGCTGGCCGGCATCCGGGTGTTCGCGACCGGTGGCCTCGGCGGCGTGCACCGGGGAGCGGCCGAGACCTTCGACGAGTCGGCCGATCTGCCGACACTGGCGGTCACGCCGATCACCGTGGTGAGTGCCGGCGTCAAGAGCGTGCTCGACATCGCGGCCACGCTGGAGCGGCTCGAGACACTGAGTGTGCCGGTCGTCGGGTACGGAACCCGGCAGTTCCCCGCCTTCTGGCTGCGCGACTCCGGACACGAACTCGACTGGTCGGTCGACACGGCCGCGGATGTCGCGCGCATCATGCGGGCCCGCGACGACCTGGGTGCGCGGTCGGGCCTGATCGTCGCGAACCCGATCCCCGTCGAGCAGCAGTGGGATCCGGCGGAGCACGACCGCGTGCTCGCCACGGCGTTCGCGGCGGCCGAGAAGGCGGGAGTGCACGGCAAGGCGGTGACGCCGTTCCTGCTGGGGTTCATCGTCGACGCATCGGGCGGCCGCAGCCTCGAGGTGAACCTCGACCTGGCCAGGAACAACGTGCGGGTCGCCGCGGACATCGCCGTCGCCTGGTCCGCTCTCCGGTCAGCGGCATGACGGCCGGCACGCAGCCGGCGGCAGGGCCGGTGCGCGATCGCGTGGTGGCGTTCGGCGACATCGTCAACGACATCGTGGCCGTGCCGCGCACGGCGATCCGGCCGGACACCGACACGGCCTCGACGATCCGCCCCCGCCCCGGCGGGTCGGCCGCCAACACCGCGGCGTGGCTCGGCTCGCTGGGCACCCCGGTGGACTTCATCGGCTGCGTCGGCATCGCCGACGTCGACTACCACTCGGAGCAGCTGAGGGCGCAGGGTGTCACGCCGCACCTGACCGCCGTCCCCGGACTGCCCACCAGCACGATCGTCATCGTGGTGGAGGGGGAGCACCGCACGATGCTCACCGAGCGCGGCGCGAACCGGGCGCTGGCGACGAAGGACCTGACCGACGCGCTGCTGCAGCGGGCCGCCGTGCTCCACCTCACCGGCTACACCCTGATCGACGGTCCGCGCGCGGAAGGCATGCACGAACTGATCGAGCGCGCCCACGCTGCCGGGGTGACGGTGTCGGTCAATCCGGGCTCCGCCGGGTTCATCGCCGACTTCGGGCCGAGTTTCGCGGACGGGATCGCGGGCACCGACCTCCTGTTCGCCAACATCCGCGAGGCCGAGTTGCTCAGCAGTCAGACGGCGCCCGATCGGATCGCGCAGGAACTCGGCGATCGGCATGGTCTTGCCGTGATCACCCAGGGGCCCGACAGCGTGCTGGTCGCCGAACGCGGCGCGAAGCCGATCACCGTCCCGGTGCCGGCGACGCGCGTCGTCGATCCGACCGGCGCCGGTGACGCGATGGCGGCCGGCTTCCTGAGCTCCTGGCTGATCGACCGCGACGTGCTGCGCGCGGCTCAGGCCGGAATCCTGGTGGCCGCCCGCGCCGTAATGGTGATCGGCGGGCGCCCGGTCATCTGACCGGAGCCTCGGCGGGGCCCGGTCAGACCGGGCGCGCGTGCTTCACATGCTCGAAGGCGGCCAGCGCCCGGTGGCGCGACTGTGCGAGGTCGACGATCGGGTCTGGGTACTCGGGGCTCATCCGCTCGGGGACCCAGCGGTCGCGGTACTCGCCGCCCGGGTCGAACTTGGCCGCCTGCAGCTCGGGGTTGAACACGCGGAAGTAGGGCGCGGCATCCGCGCCGCTTCCCGCGACCCACTGCCAGTTGCCCGGATTGCTGGCCTCGTCGGCGTCGACCAGGGTGTCCCAGAACCACTGCTCGCCGATCCGCCAGTCGATCAGCAGGTTCTTGACCAGGAAGCTCGCCGCGACCATGCGGACGCGGTTGTGCATGAAGCCGGTGGTCCACAGTTCGCGCATTCCGGCATCCACCAGCGGGATGCCGGTGCGGCCGCCCTGCCACGCGGCCAGCTCGTCCGGGCTCGGGGGGCTCCACGGGAAGGCGTCGAACTCGGGGCGGAGATTGCGGGTCGCCAGCTCGGGGACGTGGAACAGCACGTGCCAGCCGAACTCCCGCCAGCCGACCTCGCGCAGGAACCCCGCGGCATTGCGGCGAGCCCCGGGCGCCAGCTCGCCGTGCAACCGATGCCAGAGCTGCAGCGGACTCAGCTCGCCGAACCGCAGGTGCGGGCTCAGCCGCGAGGTCGCGTCGACGGCGGGCTCGTCCCGGCGGTGGTACTCGGCGAGCCCGTGCTCGACGAAGTGCTCGAGGCGGCGCTGGGCGGATGCCTCACCCGGCACCCACGCGGTCCGCAGCCCCTCGGCCCAGTCGGGTCGCGTCGGCAGCAGGCCCCAATCGTCGAGCGCGTCGCCCTCGACGGGGGCCCCGCGCAGCTCGTCCGGCGCGGGAGCCGGCTCGCGGAACGGCAGCAGCTGCGCAGCACGCCAGAACGGCGTGAACACCCGGTACGGCGTGCCGGAGGCCGTTTCCAGCGTCCACGGCTCGACCAGCAGATTCGCCGAGAAGCTCTCGACCTCGACACCCTCCTCGCGAAGCGCGGCCTTCAGCCGGGCGTCGATCTCGCGGCTCGCGCCGTAGCGGCGGTTCCAGAGCACCGTGCCGGCTCCGACCCGTCGCACCAGGGTCGGGAGCACGGCCTCGGCCCGACCGCGCAGGAGCGTCAGAGAGCCACCGCGAGCCCGCAGGTCATCGTCCAACGCGCGCAGGGAGTGATGCAGCCACCAGCGTGCCGCGCCGCCGAGCGGGCGGATGCCCGGGCTGGCCTCGTCGAGCAGGTAGAGCACCACGAGTTCGCCGCCGTCGGGGCGGGCGCGCTCGGCGCCGGCCAGCAGCGCCGGGTTGTCGGCGATGCGCAGGTCGTCGCGCAGCCAGACGATGGTCGTCGGCCGGGTCACGAGGGCGCAGCGCCCCCGCGCAGTTTGTCCGCGAGTTCGGCGAGCCGGCGCAGCTCGTCGGGCGAGAGGGCCTTCATCCGCGCGGCGATCGAGTGGCTGTGCCGGGTGCCGACCCGCCGGAACTCGGCGAGCCCGGCCTGGGTGAGGGTGACGACCGTGCCGCGCGCGTCGTCCGGATCTCCGCTCTTGACGACCAGCCCCTTGGCCGCCAGCCGGTCGAGCAGCCGGCTCACGCTGGGTTGGGTGAGCAGGAGGTGCCTGTTGAGATCCCGGATGCGCAGCGCGTGCCCGGGCTGCCGCGACAGGTTGAACAGCACGTCGTACTCGGTGAGCGAGGTGCCGCCGTCCGGGAACTCGGCGCGGAGCTGGCGCAGCACGGCCACCTGCGCGCGGTACAGCGCCTCCCAGGCGGTGACGGCATCGGAACGATCGCTCACGGTTCCACGGTAACGCGATCGGGCTGCCGCACCGTGCGTCGGACCGGTCGGGCGGAGGCGCCGCTTAAGCGGATTGAGGGTCGGCCGCAGAGGCGAGCGGCCGACCCTCTCCCTTGCACCAAGAGTGTCCTGCAATCACATTCCGCAACCGGTTGCCACAGCAAACAACCGGTGCTCTTGAAATGTATAACGACGAGGTAACGGTGTCTAGTTACCAAAGCGTTATTTTTTCTGGGAGTTGTCCCAGAGCGGAATCCCGGGCCGCATCCGCCGAGTCTTACGCCGGGTTGCGCCGCGTGACGCCTGTGTGTCATCCGGTTTCGCGGCCCGCGATCCGAGCCGCCTAACCTGGCCGGACTCTCGTCCCCGAACCCTGGAGTCGTCCCGCCATGCCAGCCCGTCGTTCCGTACTCGCCGTCTCTGCACTCGTCCTCACGGGCGGCCTGCTCCTCACGGCCTGCGCGCCATCCGACCCGTCATCCTCCGGGCAGCGCACCGACGGCGGCACCATCGTGTACGCCCACCAGCAGGAGCCCGCCTGCGTCTTCGGCGGCTGGATCGAGCAGGCATACCTGTCGTACCAGGTGCTCGACAATCTGACCTCGCTCGACGCACACCACCAGGTCGTGCCATGGCTGGCCCGTTCGTGGACCACCTCGGACGATGGACTCACCTGGACGTTCGCGTTGAAGAAGGGGGTGCGGTTCACCGACGGCACCCCGCTGGATGCCGCAGCCGTCGCGTACAACTTCGACTACTGGGTGGCCGGTGGCAACAGCACCGCCCAGGTCTGGCTCGACGGCTATTACGCGTCGGCTACGGCCGTCGACAGCACGACTCTGCAGGTGAAGCTGGTGAAGCCGTATCCGAACTTTGCCGTGAACCTCACGCAGGGCTATTTCGGCATCCAGTCCGAGCACGCCCTGAAGACCCGCACCAAGAACCAGAACTGCTCCGCCCCGATCGGCTCGGGCGCGTTCATCGTGAAGAAGTGGAACCGCGGGCAGGACATCGTCCTGGTGCGCAACCAGAACTACACCTCGCCCCCCGCGAACGCCCTGCACACCGGCCCGGCGCACGTCGCCGAGATCGACTGGAAGTTCGTGGCCGACCCGACGACCCGGGTCGCGGCGTTGCAGAGCGGTCAGGCCGACGCGATCTACGACGTGCCGGCCATCCAGTGGTCGTCGCTCAAGAGCGCGGGGTACCAGCTCGACAAGTACGTGACCGCCGGACGGCCGCAGCAGATCTCGTTCAACACCCAGCTCGGACCCTTCACCGACGAGCGGGTGCGCCAGGCCTTCGCGTTCAGCCTCGATCGCAAGCAGATCGTCGACGCCATCGGCCGCGGCGTCATCCCCTACGACGGCAACGGCGGCGTGAGCCAGGCGACCCCCGGCTACAGCACCAACGCTGCAGGCCTCTACAGCCAGGACACCGCGAAGGCGAACGCCCTGCTCGACGCGGCGGGCTGGACCGGCCACAACGCCAAGGGAGTGCGCACCAAGGACGGCACGCCGCTCACCGTGGTGTTCCCCTACGGAGCCGGCTCGGTCATCAACGTGGACGGGGCGTCGATCCTGCAGGGAATCGCGCAGCAGGCGAGCCAGGTCGGCTTCGACGTCAAGCTGGTGCCGGTCCCGCAGAGCGAGCTGTTCGCCGGCAAGTACGGCACCGCACAGGAACGCGACCTCAGCGTCGGGTACTGGACCGCGGTGACGGCGGGCATCCTGTACATCAACTGGCGGCCGAGCACCGCCGACGACCCGAACTACAGCAACAGCGCGTTCTACAACGACCCCACCCTGGCGGGCTACATCCTCGCCGGCAACTCCGAACCGGATCCCGCCAAGCAGAACGCCGACTACCAGCAGGCCCAGGACTTCATCGCCGAGCACGCGCTGTCGATCGGGGTGTACGACCGGCTGAGCACTCTCGCGGTGTCGCCGAAGTTGAAGGACGTCTGGCAGGAGCACGCGCAGGGAGGGCCGACGTTCTATGACGCCTACTTCACCGAGTAGCTGGCGCGCCATCGCGCGCCAGGTCGCCCGCAAGCTGCTCTCGGCAGTTGTCGTGCTATGGGGGGCGGCGACGGTCGCGTTCTTCGCCCAGCTCGCGCTGCCGGGGGATCGCGCCACCGCCATTCTGAACATCCGCAGCGGCCGGGCGCAGCTTCGAACGCCCGCAGAGCTCGCGCAGATCAACGAGCAGTACGGGCTGCAGCGCCCCGTCATCGTGCAGTACCTGGACTACCTGCGCGGTCTGGTCGGAGGCGACTTCGGCAACTCCTACCAGCAGTACCGTCCGGTCACGGCGATCATCGGCGAGCAGTTGGGTGCGACCCTGACCCTGTCACTGACCGCGATCGTGTTCGCCTGGGCGCTGATGGTGGTCTGGGTGACCCTGACCGCGGGTCGCGGTCCGCGGCTGCGGGCGCTCGGCTCACTGGTCGACGTGGTGGCCGCCGGCCTTCCCGCCTACTGGCTGGGCATCATCCTGCTCCTGGTGTTCGCCTTGGGCCTGCGCTGGTTCCCGGTGATCGGCGGAACCGGGGTCAACGGCCTGATCCTGCCCGCACTGACGCTCGCCATCCCGCTCGCCGGTTTCATGAGCCAGAGCACGCGGGCCGAGTTCGAGCGGGCGCTCGAGCAGCCGTTCGTGATCTCGGCCAGGATGCGCGGGATGGGCGACACCGGCGTGCGCGTCCGGCACGTGCTTCGTCACGCGGTCATCCCGTCGGTGACGCTCTCGGGGTGGGCGCTCGGAGCCACCCTGTCGGGCGCGGTGATCGTCGAGTCGATCTTCTCGAGGCCGGGAATCGGGAACGTGCTCGTCACCGCGGTGAGCTCGCAGGATCTGCCGGTCGTCGTCGGCATCGTGACCCTGGTGGCAGTCGTCTACGTGCTGGCCAACCTGCTGGTCGACATCGTTTACACCGTGGTCGATCCTCGATTGGCCGCGTCGTGACCGGCCTCGCGTCGACGACGAGCACTGCCGCGGCCCCCGGCGCGACCCCTCCGGCCTCGCGCCGGGCGGCGCTGTCGCGCTGGGCGCGGCGCCCGTGGGGTCTGTACGCGGCCATCGCCTTCGCCGCGGTGCTCGCGCTCGCCGCCATCGCTCCTCGGCTGCTGGCCACCCACGACCCGCTGGCACTCGACTACCCGCACTCGCTGCACGGGCCGTCCTGGTCGAATTGGTTCGGCACCGACGAGTCGGGCCGCGACCTGTACAGCCGCGTCGTCTTCGGCGCCCGGGAATCCTTGCTCATCGGACTCGGAGCCGCGGCGGTCGGCATCGTGCTGGCATTGTTGCTCGGATCGTCGGCCGCGTTGGCGATCAAGCCGGCCGCGGTCGTGGTGGATCGCCTGGTCGAGATCCTCTTCACCTTCCCGGCGCTTCTGCTCGCCCTTCTCCTGATCGCGATCAGCGGGCCATCGGCCGTCACCGAGATCCTCGCGGTCGGGCTCGGAACCGCTCCGGGCTACGCGCGGATGATCCGCGGCCAGATCCTGTCGGCGAAGCGCTCGGCCTACGTCGAGGCGGCCACCGCGCTGGGGCACTCCCGTCCGCGGATCGTTTTCGCCCACATCCTGCCGAATGCGCTGCGCCCCCTGGTGGCCGTGTTCGCGCTGTCGGTCGGGCAGTCGATCGTCTGGGCGTCGAGCCTGTCCTTCCTCGGGCTCGGCGTCGCGCCGCCGTCGTCCGAGTGGGGCGCCCTGCTGGACGCCGGACGCCAGTACATCGTCCAGGCCGGCTGGCTCATCGTCGTACCCGGCCTGGTGATCGTGGCGGTCGCCTTGACCGCGACGACGATCGGACGGCATTTGCAGTCGGCGCTGGAACGGGGCGAGAAATGAGCGCCCCCCGGCTGAAGGTCGACAGTCTCCACGTCGCGTTCTTGGTCGGCGGCCGTCGCCGAGAGGTGGTCGGCGGCGTCTCGTTCGAGCTCGCGGCCGGCGAATGCGTGGCGATCGTCGGCGAATCCGGGTCGGGCAAGAGCGTGACGGCTCGGGCTCTGGTCGGGCTGGCCGGGCGCGCCGCGCGCGTCGACGCCGATGTGCTCGAGATCCACGCGGCCGACGTGCGCGGCTTCACCGCGCGGCAGTGGCAGCGCCTGCGCGGACTGGAGGTCGGCTTCATCCTGCAGGACGCCCTGGTCTCGCTCGATCCGCTTCGCCGGGTCGGTGCCGAAGTCGGCGAGGCGCTGCGACTGCATCGCTGGGGAACGCGCGCCTCGCGCTCCGCCCGCGTCATCGAACTGCTCACCCGCGTCGGCGTTCCGCGGGCGTCGGCGCGCGCGCGCCAGCGGCCCGACCAGCTCTCGGGCGGCCTGCGGCAGCGGGCGCTGATCGCCTCAGCCATCGCCCTGGATCCCGACATCGTGATCGCCGACGAGCCGACGACCGCCCTCGATGTCACCGTGCAGGCACAGGTGCTCAGCGAGCTCGAGGCCATGAAGCGGCGTGGTGCATCCCTGATCCTGATCAGTCACGATCTCTCGGTGGTGGCCCAGTTGGCCGACCAGATCCTGGTGATGCGCGCCGGCGAGGTGCTGGAGCAGGGGAGCGCCGCCCAGGTGCTGGGCGCGCCGCATCACGAGTACACCCGGGCGCTGATCGACGCCGTGCCGACCGAGCACACCCGCGGGTCCCGGCTCAGCCCGGTTCCGGTTCCCGAGGCCGCACTCGGCGCACCTGCACCCGCGCCGTCGAGCGCCCAGGCCGGTCCGGTGCTCGAAGCGCGCGCGCTGTCGAGGTCCTTCCGCACCCCCGACGGCGGCATCACGCGCGCCGTCGACGACGTGTCGTTCGACCTCGGCCCAGGGGAGACGCTCGGGATCGTCGGCGAGTCCGGATCGGGCAAGAGCACGACCGCGCGGCTCGTACTCGGGCTCGAGTCGCTCGACGGCGGCACGGTGCGGCTGCTCGGGCAGGACTGGTCGGGCATCCCCGAGCGCGCCCGCCGCCCGCTGAGGCGGCGCATCTCGGTCGTGTCGCAGGATCCGCTCAGCTCGTTCGATCCGCGCTGGAACGTCGAGCGCATCCTGGTCGACGCCGTGCCGCGGTCCGAGTACCGAAGCATCGCGGCTCGGAAGGCCCGCGCGATCGAACTGCTCGGTTTCGTCGGACTCGGCCCGGAGGTGCTTCCGCGATTCCCCCTGCGTCTGTCCGGCGGCCAGCGTCAACGGGTGGCGATCGCGCGTGCCCTCGCGCCGCGGCCGTCGGTGATCGTGCTCGACGAGGCGGTGTCGGCCCTCGACGTCACCGTGCAGGCGCAGATCCTCGACCT
>Ga0068858_100000671_pt1 | contig 35707 bp, 45 predicted proteins | sample KBSSwiS12_FD_66589 | JGI IMG/M metagenome (GOLD analysis project Ga0068858, IMG submission 66589) | Switchgrass rhizosphere microbial communities from Kellogg Biological Station, Michigan, USA - KBS Switchgrass S1-2 | ecosystem: Host-associated > Plants > Roots > Rhizosphere > Soil ... | reverse complement strand
CCGGACGACGGACGTGACGGGTGTGGCGACGCTTCCGGAGGGACGGGAGATGGTGATGCCGGGGGACAACGTGGAGATGGCGGTGGAGCTGATCACGCCGATCGCGATGGAGAAGGAGCTTCGCTTCGCCATCCGTGAAGGCGGCCGCACCGTCGGCGCCGGCGTCGTCGCGGAGGTCACCGAGTGATGGCTGGAACCGCTCCAGGGCAGCGCATCCGCATTCGTCTGCGGTCGTACGACCACGCCGTGCTCGACCAGTCGGCGGGGGAGATCGTCCGCACGGCGAAGCGAACCGGCGCACGGACGGCGGGACCGATCCCGCTGCCCACGCAGCGTTCCGTGTACACGGTGCTCCGGTCCCCTCACGTCGACAAGAAGTCGCGTGAGCAGTTCGAGGTCCGGGTGCACAAGCGTCTCATCGACATCGTGAAGTCCACGCCGCAGACGATCGACGCGCTGATGAAGCTCGATCTCCCCGCGGGCGTGGATATCGAAATCAAGCTCTAGGCGGACGGGATGGCCATGATCGGGTTGCTCGCACAGAAGGTCGGCATGACCCAGGTGTACGGGGAGGATGGTCGCGTGGTTCCGGTGACCGTGCTCACGGCCGGGCCGTGCCCCGTGGTCCAGATCAAGACACAGGAGCGGGACGGCTACGCCGCGCTCCAGATCGGCTTCGGAACGAAGCGTGAGTCGCTCATTCCCAAGCCGCTCCAGGGCCACCACAAGAAGCACCAGGCATCCGGCGTCCGCATGCTGCGCGAGCTGCGCGTGGACGACGCCTCGGGCTTCGAGGTCGGCCAGAAGCTCGACGTCTCGATGTTCGAGATCGGGAGCTCCGTCGATGTGATCGGCGTGTCGAAGGGACGCGGATTCGCCGGCGTCACCAAGCGGCACCATTTCACCGGCGGCCGCGAGACGCACGGCTGCGTGACGCACAAGCAGCCCGGCTCGATCGGCGCCTCGGCGTATCCGAGCCGCGTCATCAAGGGCAAGCGCCTCCCCGGCCGCATGGGCGGCGAGCGCGTGACCGTCAAGAACCTCGGCGTGATCGGCGTCGACGCGGAGCAGAACCTGATCTGGGTTCGCGGCTCGGTCCCCGGCCACGTGAACTGCACCGTCCTCATCCGCCAGACGGCAAAGGCGGGTGCCTGATGGCGACCGCGCGGCGCTTCGGAGCGGACGGCAAGGAGATGGCCAAGGTCGACCTCCCGGCGGCGATCTTCGACGCCCCGGTGAACGAGCACCTGATCTGGGAGGCCGTGAAGATTCACCTCGGCAACCAGCGGCTGGGCACGGCCAAGGTGAAGAACAAGGCGGCCGTGAGCGGCGGTGGACGGAAGCCCTGGAAGCAGAAGGGCACCGGCCGCGCGCGCTCGGGATCGAACACCTCCCCGCTCTGGCCGGGCGGCGGTGTCGCCTTCGGGCCGCAGCCGCGTGACTACACGGCGCGCATGAACCAGAAGGCACGCCGCGCGGCGCTCCTCGGAGCCCTCACGGTGCGCGCGAAGGACGGCAACGTCGTCATCGTGGACGCGCCGGCTCTGGGCGAGCCGAAGACGAAGCCGCTCGCGCAGCTCTTGAAGACGGTCGGCCTCGAGGGACGAAAGGTTCTCTGGGTATTCGACAAGACGGGCGAAGTGCTCCGCAAGTCGTCCCGGAACCTCGACAAGGTCGAGACCTCGGAGAGCAACACCCTCAACACGTACGAGCTGATGCACTGCGAGTGTCTCGTCCTGACCGAGGACGGTCTCAAGAGCCTGACGGAGCGACTGAGCGCATGAAACGAGAGCCGCGCACCATCGTGCGACGCGCCCTGATCACCGAGAAGGGCACCCAGATTCGCGAGCGCGAGAATGGGTACCTGTTCGAAGTGTCGCGCGACGCGAACAAGATCGAGATCCGCCACGCGATCGAGGCGATCTTCCCTGTGAAGGTCGAAGCGGTCCGGACCCTGCGCGTGCACGGCAAGCCCAAGCGGATGGGCCGCTATGCCGGACACCGCCCCGACTGGAAGAAGGCGATCGTCACGCTCAAGAAGGGGCAGACGATCGAGCTCTTCGAGCAGGTATAAACGATGCCACTTCGCAAATTCAGGCCGCTCACGCCGGCCCAGCGTTTCAGGACCGTCGCGTCGTTCGACGAGATCACGCGCTCGAAGCCGGAGCCGCGCCTCATCGAGAAGCTGAAGAAGTCGGGCGGCCGCGCCAACACCGGGCACACGTCTGCGTGGCTTCGTGGCGGCGGACACGTCAAGAAGTACCGGATCATCGATTTCAAGCGCGACAAGGTGGGCATTCCCGCGAAGGTCGCGCACATCGAGTACGACCCGAACCGGAGCGCCCGCATCGCGCTCCTCCACTACGCGGATGGCGAGAAGCGCTACATCATCGCCCCGCAGCAGCTTCAGGTGGGGCATTCGGTGATGTCGGGCCCGGACGCGGAAGTGCAGCCGGGCAACGCGATGCCGCTCTCGGTCGTGCCGCTCGGCACGTTCGTCTACAACGTGGAGCTGGTGCCCGGAAAGGGCGGCCAGATGAGCCGGAGCGCGGGCACCTATTGCCAGGTGATGGCGCGCGAGGGCCAGTACGCGCAGCTTCGGCTCCCGTCGGGCGAGATGCGCAAGGTGCCGGTCGTCTGCAAGTGCTCGATCGGCATGGTGGGGAATGAAGACCACCAGAACATCGTGATCGGCAAGGCGGGCAAGTCCCGCTGGATGGGCCGGCGTCCCAGCGTGCGCGGCGTGGCGATGAACCCCGTCGATCACCCGATGGGCGGCGGCGAAGGCAAGTCCTCGGGCGGGCGGCATCCATGCTCGCCGTGGGGGCAGCTGTCCAAGGGCAAGAAGACACGCAAGACGAAGCTGTCAGACGCCTTGATCGTGCGCCGGCGGAAGTCGAAGGGCGCGTAAGGCGATAACGAGTAAGAGGAGCGCGACGACGCGATGAGCCGTTCGGTCAAGAAAGGTCCCTTTGTGGACGCCAAGCTTCTGCAGCGCCTCGAGGCGATGAATCGGGTGAACGAGCGCCGTGTGCTCAAGACCTGGGCGCGCCGTTCGACGATCTCTCCGGAGTTCGTGGGGCACACGCTCGCGGTGCACAACGGCAACAAGTTCATTCCGGTCTACATCACGGAAAACATGGTCGGACACAAGCTGGGCGAGTTCGCGGCCACGCGGATCTTCCGCGGCCACGGATCGCACGTGGAGAAGGCGGCCGGACCCGCGGCGGCGAAGTAGCCCCGGGAGACGGAACGACACTATGGAAGCCAAAGCGATCGCGCGATACGTGCGGGTGACCCCGCGCAAGACGGACCAGGTGCTGCAGCTCATCCGCGGCAAGCGGGTGGATCAGGCGACCGAGATCCTCGATTTCGCCTCGAAGCACGTGGCCAAGGTCATCGGCAAGGTGCTGAAGTCGGCCGTGGCGAACGCCGTGGCCATCGAGGGGAAGATCAACGTCGAGGAGCTTCGGGTGAAGACGGCCGTGGCGGGCGCGGGACCGACGATGAAGCGGTTCCTTCCGCGCGCGCAGGGCCGTGCGACGCCGCTCCTCAAGCGGACCTGCCACATCACCATCGTGGTCGAGGGTCACGTCGACGAGGCCGCCCACGCGCCGCGCCGCGCGCGCCGCACGGGCAAGGTCGAGGCGCCGGCCGCGCCGGTCCAGGCCCCGGCCGTCGAGGCGAAGGCAGCGAAGGCTCCGGCCCGGAAGAAGGCCGCGAAGCCCGCGGCGAAGAAGTCGTCCCCGGCGAAGGCGTCCGCGAAGCCCGCATCCAAGGCCAAGCCGAAGAAGGGAGCGAAGTAGTGGGGCAGAAAACCAATCCGATCGGAATGCGCCTCGGGATCATCCGGACGTGGGACTCGCGCTGGTTCGCGCGCAAGGACTACCCGAAGCTCCTCGAAGAGGACATCTTCATCCGCAAGTACCTGAAGAAGCGCCTGTCGCAGGCCGGGATCTCGCGGATCGTGATCCAGCGCGCCGTCTCGAAGGTGACCATCAACATCTCGACCGCGCGCCCGGGCCTCGTGATCGGCCGCCGCGGTCAGCAGGTGGACCAGCTTCGCGACGAGCTGCAGCACATCACGAAGAAGGAGATCTTCCTCAATATCGACGAGGTGAAGAAGCCGGACATCGACGCGACGCTCGTGGGTGAGCACGTGGCCCGCCAGCTCGAGCAGCGCGTCAGCTTCCGCCGCGCGATGAAGAAGGCGATCGCCTCGACCATGCGCGCGGGCGCCGGCGGCGTCCGCATCGTCTGCTCCGGCCGCCTCGGCGGCGCCGAAATGGCGCGCACCGAGAGCTACCGCGACGGTCGGGTTCCGCTCCACACGCTCCGCGCCGACATCGATTTCGCGCGGTCCACGGCGCGGACGATCTACGGCACGGTGGGCGTGAAGGTGTGGATCTTCAAGGGCGAGGTCCTGGACAAGAGCGTGGCGGCGGAAGCCGCGGCGGCTCCGTCCGGCGGCCCGGCCCGGTCGGCGTAGGGAGACCGGAATGCTCGTACCGAAGCGGGTCAAACATCGAAAGCAGATGCGCGGTCGCCGGAAGGGCAAGGCCTACACCGGCTCCACCGTCGCGTTCGGCGAATACGGTCTGCAGGCGCTCGAGGCGGCGTGGATCACCAACCGCCAGATCGAGGCCGCCCGCGTGGCCATCACGCGCTTCATCAAGCGTGGCGGGAAGATGTGGATCCGGATCTTCCCGGACAAGCCGGTGACGGTGAAGCCGGCCGAGACGCGTATGGGCAAGGGCAAGGGCGCCCCGGAGTTCTGGGTCGCCGTGGTCAAGCCGGGGCGCGTGCTCTTCGAGCTGGAAGGGATCAGCGACGACCTCGCCAAGAAGGCCATGCGCCTCGGGGCGAGCAAGCTGCCGATCAAGACGAAGTTCATCGAGCGGCACGATCTGGCGGGGAGCTGACATGCGCGATCTGAAGGCCGAGAAGGTGCGGGATCTGAACGAGGAGGAAATCCTCGCCAAGATCAACGAGCTGACGGAGGAGATCTTCAATCTCCGGTTCCGGAACAGCATGCGCCAGCTCCAGAACCCGCTGTCCATCCGCGAGAAGCGGCGTGACATCGCGCGGCTTCGGACGATTTTGACCGAGCACCGGAAGGGCATTCGCAAGCTCGCCGGACACGGAGAGGCGAAGTGACGGAGACAACGGAACGCGGCAAGCGGAAGGTCATGACCGGCACGGTCGTGAGCGACAAGATGCAGAAGACGATCGTCGTTTCGATCGAGCGTCTGGTCAAGCACGCGACCTACGGCAAGTACGTCCGCCGCCGGAACAAGTTCAAGGTTCACGACGAGAAGAACGAGGCCAAGGTGGGGGACATCGTCCGGTTCATGGAGACGCGCCCCGTGAGCAAGGACAAACGCTGGCGGCTTCTCGACTTCGTCCAGCGCGTCGAGCGCTAGGGGGAAAACGACGACGCCATGGTTCAGCCACGTAGCATCATCGCCATCTCGGACAATTCCGGCGCGCGCGTCGCGCGCGTCGTCAAGGTGCTCGGCGGTACTCGCAAGCGGTACGGACGGCTCGGCGACGTCATCGTCGTCTCCATCCAGGACGCGCTTCCGGGAGCTGCCGTGAAGAAGGGGGACGTCCACAAGGCGGTGCTCATCCGGACCGTCAAGGAAGTCCGCCGCCGGGACGGGAGCTACATCCGGTTCGACCAGAACGCCGCCGTCCTCATCGACGACCAGAAGGAGCCCAAGGGAACTCGCATCTTCGGACCCGTGGCGCGCGAGCTGCGCGAGCGGGAATTCATGAAGATCATCTCCCTCGCTCCGGAAGTGATCTAGGGGAGCCATGAAGCACTTTCGAAGGAACGACCAGGTGATCGTGATCTCCGGCGACGACCGGGGCAAGTCCGGCAAGATCCTCAAGGTCATGAGGGACAAGGACCGGGTCATCGTCGAGAAGGTCAATTTCGTGAAGCGGCACACCAAGCCGCGCGGCGCGGGCCGGACGGGCGGGATCCTCGAGAAGGAGGCTCCGATTCACGTCTCGAACGTGATGCACCTCTGCCCCAAGTGCCAGGCCGGCGTGCACATCACGGTCCGGGCGGGCTCCGATGGAGCGCGCGAACGTTACTGCTCTCGCTGTGGCGAGACGATTCCGAGAGTGATCTGATGGCCGACGAGAAAGAGCCGAAAGAGAAGAAGGAAGCCAAGCCGAAGGGCGAGGGCAAGCCGAAGGGCGACGCCAAGGAAGCCTCGGGGAAGGGCAGCAAGAAGGGCAAGGGCAAGGGCAAGGAAGAGAAGTCGTCCGCTTCGGCGATCGGCGAAGCCGAAGCCCCGGCCAAGGTCCCGAACCTTCGCCAGCACTACGATCAGAACGTGCGCGCCGAGCTGATGAAGCGCTTCAGCTATTCCAACCCCATGCAGGCGCCGCGTCTCACGAAGATCGTGGTCAACATGGGGGTGGGCGACGCGCTCACGAACGTCAAGATGCTCGACACCGCGGCGGCCGAGCTGACGACGATCACGGGCCAGAAGGCCTCGATCCGCAAGGCGAAGAAGTCGATCGCGAACTTCAAGCTCCGCCAGGGGCAGCCCATCGGCTGCATGGTGACCTTGCGAGGCGCGCGGATGTACGAGTTCTACGACCGGCTGGTGAACGTCGCGCTTCCGCGAATTCGCGACTTCCGTGGCGTGCCGATGCGCTCGTTCGACGGCCGCGGCAACTACACGCTCGGACTCACGGAGCAGATCATCTTTCCGGAGATCAATTACGACCGGGTGGAGAAGATTCGAGGGATGGACGTCACGCTCGTCACCTCGGCCCGGACGGACGAGGAAGGGCAGGAGCTCTTGCGGCTCATGAACATGCCCTTCCGGCAGCGATAGAAAGGTCGGAGGAACGCGTGGCCAAGAAGTCGATCGTCGAGAAGTGGAAGCGGACGCCCAAGTTCAAGGTGCGTCGGTACAACCGCTGCCACCGGTGCGGCCGTCCTCGCGCATTCCTGCGCGATTTCGGGATCTGCCGCATCTGCTTCCGGGAGCTCGCCCTCTTGGGGCAGATCCCGGGCGTGGTGAAGGCGAGCTGGTAGCACGGGCTAGGCCCGGAGCTTGAAGGGAGACCATGTCGGTTAGCGATCCGGTTGCGGACCTGTTGACCAGCATCCGCAACGCCTGCAAGGCAAAGCACAAGAAGGTGGACGTTCCGGCCTCGCTGCTGAAGGGCGAGATCGTACGCGTCCTCCTGCGTGAGAAGTACATCAACAACTTCAAGTCGATCGACGACAAGAAGCGGGGCATCCTTCGGATCTACCTCAAGTACGACCAGAAGGAGCGTCCCGTCATCCAGGGCATCGAGCGGATGAGCAAGCCCGGCCGCCGCCTGTATCTGCGGCGCCACGAGGTGCCCAAGGTGCAGGGCGGACTCGGCACGGCGCTCGTCTCGACGTCCTCGGGGATCATGACCGATCAGGAGGCGCGGGATGAGGGGCTCGGTGGCGAGTACCTCTGCCGCGTCTGGTAGGAGCACGCCATGCCGTCACGCGTAGGTAAGATGCCGATCGACATCCCGTCCGGCGTGCAGGTCACGCGGAACGGATCGTCGGTCATGGTGAAGGGCCCGAAGGGCGAGATGTCGTTCACGATCGCCCACGGCGTGGACGTCGCGGTCGAGCCGAAGGAAATCCTGGTGTCCCAGGTGGGCGGCGGCAAGCAAGCGCTCGCGCTCCACGGAACGACGCGCGCGGTGATCGCGAACATGGTCACGGGCGTGACCGCGGGATTCACGAAGACGCTCGAGATCACGGGCACGGGCTACCGGGCGCAGCTCGCCGGGAAGAAGCTCACGCTTCAGCTCGGCTACTCGCACCCGATCGAGTTCGATCCCCCCGCGGGCATCACGATCCAGGTGGAGACGCCGACGAAGCTTCACGTCCTGGGCTTCGACAAGGGGCTGGTGGGACAGGTCGCGGCGAACATCCGCGGTTTCCGTCCCCCCGAGCCATACAAGGGCAAGGGCATCAAGTACGCCGGCGAGTACATCCGGCGCAAGGCGGGCAAGGCCGCTGGCGGGAAGTCGGCGTAAGCCGGCGTCCCCTACCGAACGGAAGGAACGATGAAATCCAAAGCGACGCCTCGGTACGAAGGACGGCATCGGCGCCACCTGCGCATTCGCAAGAAGGTGCAGGGATCGGCCGACCGGCCGCGCCTCACCGTGTATCGCAGCTTGAACCACATCTACGCTCAGCTGGTGGACGACCTGGCCGGCCACACGCTCCTCTCGGTCTCTTCGCGCGACGAGTCTCTCGCCGGCGACGTGAAGGGGTCGAAGGGGAAGGTCGCGGCGGGGAAGCTCGTCGGCAAAGCGCTCGCTGCCCGCGCCAAGGAGAAGGGGATCGTCGCGGTCTGCTTCGACCGCGGCGGGTACCTCTACCACGGCCGCGTCAAAGCGGTCGCCGAGGGCGCCCGTGAGGGCGGCCTGACCTTCTAGGAGAATTCATGGCTCATCCAGGAATGCGCGGCGGCCGCGGCCAGCAGCAGCAGGATTCGGAGTTCATCGAGCGCGTGATCCACGTGAACCGCGTCGCCAAGGTGGTCAAGGGCGGCCGGCGCTTCAGCTTCAACGCCATCGTCGCCATCGGCGACGGCAAGGGTAAGGTCGGCGTGGGCCTCGGGAAGGCGAACGAGGTGGCCGACGCGATCCGCAAGGCGGGCGAAGCGGCGAAGAAGCGCATGTTCGAGGTCCCGCTTCGGCGGACCACGATCCCTCACGAGGTCACGGGACGCTTCGGCGCCGGCCGCGTGTTCCTGAAGCCCGCCACGGCCGGTACCGGCGTGATCGCGGGTGGTGCGATCCGCGCCGTCCTCGAGGCGGCGGGAATCCAGGACGTGCTCACCAAGTCGCTCGGCTCGGGCAATCCGCACAACGTGGTGAAGGCCACGGTGGCCGGACTCCAGGGCCTCCGCCGCGCGAGCGACGTCGCGGCGCTCCGCGGGAAGACCGTGGACGAGCTTCTCGGCATTCGACGCAAGGTGGAGACCGATGCCCCACATTAAGATCACGCAGGAGAAGAGCAAGATCCGCACGCTGAAGAAGCACAAGCGGACGCTCGCCGCGCTCGGCCTCCGGCGCATTCGTCATTCGGTGATCCACGAAGACACGCCGCAGATCCGCGGCATGGTGGATCAGGTTCGCTATCTCGTGCGTGTCGAGCCCGCGGACGCCAAGTCCGCCGGGAAGACCGCCAAGCCGCGCGCCGCCAAGGCGCCGGCCAAGCCGCGTGCCGCCAAGGCCGAGGCCGGGAGGACGTCGTGAGGATTGGACAGATCAAGCCCGCGAAGGGAGCCACGAAGGACCGGAAGCGCCGCGGCTTGGGTCCGGCATCGGGTCTCGGCGGCACCGCGGGCAAGGGGCACAAGGGACAGCTCGCCCGGACGGGCGGCAAGGTCGCGCGCTGGTTCGAGGGCGGCCAGATGCCGATTCAGCGCCGGCTCCCGAAGGTCGGGTTCAAGAATCCGACCCGCGTGGACTACCAGGTGGTGAACGTGGGCCGGCTCGCCCTGTACGGGGCGGGTGAGACGGTGGATCGCGCGTCGCTCCAGTCGAAGAGGCTGATCGATCGCGCAAACCTGCCGGTCAAGATCCTCGGCACGGGCGACGTCGCCGGTGCTCTCAAAGTTTCGGTCGACGCGGTCAGCGCGTCGGCTCGTCAGAAGATCGAGGCGGCGGGTGGCACCGTGACGCTGCCGGAGCCTCGGAAATACCGTCCGCGCGGCGTGAAGAAGACCCCGCGCTCGTAACGGAGAGGAATGCTCGAGAAATTCCAGAACATCTTTAGGATTCCGGAGCTGAAGCGCCGGGTCCTCTTCACGCTGGGACTCCTCGTCGTCTATCGCCTGGGCGGGCACATCCCGACCCCGGGGGTGAACAGCGAGGCGCTCGTCACGGCGTTCGCGCAGCAGACGAACTCGCTCTTCGGGCTCTACGACCTCTTCGTCGGCGGAAGCTTCGCCAAGGCGACGGTCTTCGCGCTCGGGATCATGCCGTACATCTCGGTCTCGATCATCTTCCAGCTCCTCGGCGCGGTGATCCCCTACTTCGAGAAGCTCCAGAAGGAAGGGGAAGAGGGACGGAAGAAGATCACGCAGTACACGCGCGTCGGCACGGTGGCGCTCGCGGCGGTCCAGTCGCTCGCGTTCGCCAAGTTCCTCGAGTCGATGGGCTCGGGCGGCGTGCCCGTTGTGCCGCATCCCGGGATCACGTTCCAGCTCATGACCATGATCACCCAGACCACCGGGACGATCCTCATCATGTGGCTGGGCGAGCAGATCACCGAGCGTGGGATCGGAAACGGCATCTCGCTCATCATCTTCATCGGCATCGTGGCCCGCTTCCCGGCCGACATCGTGAACACGATCCGGGCGATCCGGGTGGGCACGCTCTCGCCGGTGATCGCGGCGCTCCTCGTCGGCATGATGGTCGCGGTGATCGCGGCGGTCGTGGCCATGACGCAGGCGCAGCGGAAGATTCCGGTCCAGTACGCGAAGCGCGTCGTGGGTCGGAAGATGTACGGCGGCCAGGCGACGCACATCCCGCTCCGCGTGAACACGGCGGGCGTGATCCCGATCATCTTCGCGCAGTCCTTGATCATGCTGCCGAGCACGCTGGCGCTCTATTTCCAGGGGAGCAACATGATCCAGTCCGTCGCGAGGCTCTTCGCGCACGGGACGTGGGTGTACGTGATCGTCTACTCGCTCACGATCATCTTCTTCACGTACTTCTATACCGCCATCGTCCTCAACCCGACCGACATGGCGGACAACATGAAGAAATACGGCGGCTTCGTCCCGGGCATCCGGCCTGGGAAGAAGACGTCTGAATACATCGACCGAATCCTGTCCCGCATCACGCTGCCGGGCGCCATTTTCCTGGCCTTGATCGCGGTCCTGCCGGATCTCCTGATCCGCTCGTTCAACGTGCCCTTCTATTTCGGAGGCACGAGCGTGCTGATCGTGGTCGGCGTGGCTCTCGATACGCTCCAGCAGATCGAGTCGCATCTGATCATGCGGCACTACGAAGGATTCGTGACGCACGGGAAGATGCGGGGTCGTCGATGAGGGTTGTGCTTCTCGGACCTCCGGGGAGCGGCAAGGGCACGCACGGCCAGCGGCTCGCGAAGGCGCTGGGGACTCCGGTGATCTCGACGGGGGACATCCTCCGCGAGGCCATCGCGCAGCAGACGCGGCTCGGACAGGCGGCCCAGGCGGACGTGAAGTCGGGGCGGCTCGTCGCGGACGAGACGGTCCTCGGTCTCATCGAGACCCGGCTCGGGCTCACGGACGCGAAGAACGGCTTCATCCTGGACGGGTTCCCGCGCACGGTCGCGCAGGCCGACGGGCTGAAGAAGATCCTGGGCGGCCAGAAGATCGACCGGGTGGTGAACCTGGTGGTGCCTGCGGACATGCTGGTGCAGCGGCTCGAGGCGCGCTGGACCTGCGGGAGCTGCGGCGCCATCTACAACATGAAGACCTCCCCGAAGCCTGCGAAGGCCGGGGTTTGCGACCGCTGCGGCGGCGAGCTGAAGCAGCGCGAGGACGATCGCCCCGAGGCGGTCCGGACGCGGCTCCAGGTCTACGAGAACCAGACGGCACCGCTGGTGGCGTACTACCAGGGCGAGGGCACGCTCCGGAACGTGGACGCGTCGGGTCTGCCGGAAGAGGTGTACGCGGCGATCGAGCGGGCGATCGGACGGGTCGCGGCGTGAGGGCCGGAGGAGTCAAGGCGAGCGGCATCCGGATTCGCACTCCCGAGGAGATCGCGCAGATCAGGGAGAGCGCCCAGATCGTCGGGCGGTGCCTCCGGATGATCGCCTCGGAGATCGGCCCTGGCGTCTCGACGATGCATCTGGACCGTCTGGCCGAGCGCTTCATCCGCGACTCGGGGGGCGAGCCGGCGTTCAAGGGATACCGCGGGTTCCCCGCGAGCATCTGCGCCTCGATCAACGAGGAAGTGGTGCACGGGATCCCGAGCGAGAAGCGGGTCCTCCGAGAGGGGGACGTCATCTCGGTCGACATCGGCGTCCGGAAGAACGGCTGGTACGGTGACGCGGCGAGCACCTTCGCGGTCGGGGAGATCGACTCCGAGACCGCGAAGCTCCTCGCGGCGACCGAGCGGTCGCTGGAAGAGGGCATGGCCAAGGCGAAGGACGGTGGCCGGCTCTCCGACATATCGTTCGCGATCGAGCAGGTGGTGAAGAAGGAGGGCTTCAGCGTGGTGCGGGCGCTCGTGGGACATGGCATCGGGCGCGAGCTCCACGAGGAGCCGCAGGTTCCAAACTACGGCCGCGCGGGCGAGGGACCCCGTCTCCAGACGGGCATGACGATCGCGATCGAGCCGATGGTGAACGCCGGAGGGGCGGACGTCGTGACCCTCTCCGACCAATGGACGGTCGTGACGGCGGACAGCAAGCGGTCGGCGCACTTCGAGCACACCGTCGCGATCGGTCCGGAAGGGCCCCAAGTACTTTCCCGGATCGAGGGCGATTGATGGCGAAAGAAGAAGGCGTTCAGGTCGAGGGGACGGTGGTCGAGCCTCTCCCGAACGCGATGTTCCGTGTGGAATTGGAGAATGGGCACCGCGTACTGGCACACATCTCGGGCAAGATGCGGATGAACTTCATCAAGATCCTGCCCGGGGACAAGGTCACGGTGGAATTGAGCCCGTACGATCTCAATCGCGGGCGCATCGTCTACCGGTACAAGTAGGAAGGCGGCCATGAAGGTCAAGGCTTCGGTCACCAAGATCTGTGATAACTGCAAGGTCGTCCGGCGCAAGGGTGTGGTCCGGATCATCTGCAAGAACCCGCGCCACAAGCAGCGGCAGGGATAGGACAGGAGGCACGGTTTGGCTCGTATCGCCGGCGTCGATCTACCCAATGACAAGCGCGTCGTCATTGGGCTGACGTATCTCTTCGGTATCGGCAACTCGACGGCCCGGAAGATCATCCAGATGACGGGGGTGAATCCGGACACGCGCATCAAGAACCTCACGGACGAGGAGACCGCGCGGCTCCGCCAGGTGATCGAGAACCAGTTCAAGGTCGAAGGCGCGCGCCGGAGCGAGGTCGCGATGTCCATCAAGCGGCTCATGGACATCGGCGCCTACCGAGGTCTGCGCCATCGCAAGAACCTGCCCGCGCGCGGCCAGCGCACGCGTACCAACGCGCGCACTCGCAAGGGACCCAAGAAGACCGCCGGCGCCATGCGCAAGGTGACGGCCGTCAAGAAGCCCGCGCCGAAGCCGGCCGGTTGACGATGAGCGCGGCGCGCCTCGCGCGCCGTCCCTGAGACGAAGGAGCGAACGTGGCGGAACAGGCAGCATCGGCGAAACCCAAGAAGAAGCGCGAACGGAAGGTGGGCATCAACGGCATCGCCCACGTCCAGTCGACGTTCAACAACACGATCGTCACGATCGCCGACATGGACGGCCACACGGTGGCCTGGGCCAGCGCCGGCAAGGTCGGATTCAAGGGCTCGCGCAAGAGCACGCCGTTCGCCGCGCAGATCGCGGCCGAGGCGGCGACCAAGGAGGCGCTCTCGCTCGGGCTCAAGAAAGTGGAGGTGTGGGTGAAGGGGCCGGGTGCTGGCCGCGAGGCGGCGATCCGGTCGCTGCAGGCGGCCGGGCTCGAGATCTCGGCCATCAAGGACGTCACCCCGATCCCGCACAATGGCTGCCGGCCGCCCAAGCGGCGCCGCGTCTAGCCAAAGGAGGAACGAAGCACCGATATGGCGACCTTTCACGAAGGAAAATGCCGGCAGTGCCGCCGGGAGGGAGAGAAGCTCTTCCTCAAGGGTACCCGCTGCTTCACGGAGAAGTGCGCCTTCGAGCGCCGCGGCTACGCGCCCGGGGAGCACGGCAAGGATCGGCGTCCCAAGGAAACCAACTACGGCACGCAGCTCCGTATGAAGCAGAAGGCCCGGCGCATCTACGGCGTTCTGGAGCGGCAGTTCCGGAACTACTTCGAGAAGGCGGAGCACCAGAAGGGGGTCACGGGCCAGAACCTGCTCCTCATGCTGGAGCGGCGCCTCGACAACCTCACGTACCGGCTCGGGTTCGCCCCCTCGCGCTCTTCGGCGCGACGGCTGGTGCGCCACCGGCACGTTCTGGTGAACGGGAAGCTGGTGGACATTCCGTCGTTCCAGGTGCGGGTCGGCGACGAGATCAGCGTCAAGCCGGCCAGCAAGGACCTGGTCGCGATCCAGGCGTCCGTGGAGCACACCAAGGGACGCGACATGATGAGCTGGCTCAGCCTCGATCCCGAGAAGCTCTCGGGGCGGCTGCTCGAATATCCGACGCGCGGGAACATTCCGACCAAGGTTTCCGAGCAGCTCATCGTGGAGCTGTACTCGAAGTAAACGGTCGAGGAGGGGGAATCCAAGAATGAAGTGGAAGAATCTTCAGATGCCCAAGAACGTCGAGCTGGACGAGAAGTCCTCGACGAACCGATACGGTAAGTTCTCCATCGAGCCGCTCGAGCGCGGATTCGGCGTGACGCTGGGGAACGCGCTGCGGCGCGTGCTCCTCTCGTCGCTCCCGGGCGCCGCGGTCACGGCCGTCAAGATCGACGGCGTGCAGCACGAGTTCTCCACCCTCACGGGGGTGAAGGAAGACGTGCCCGAGGTGCTCCTCAATCTCAAGCAGATGCGCTTCAAGATTCACAGCGACGGTCCGAAGATGGCCACGTTCGACGCGCGCGGCACGAACGTCGTGACCGCGGCCGATCTCAAGGCGGACCCGGACATCGAGATCCTCAATCCGGAGCTCCACATCGCCACCCTGAACAAGGACGGCGAGTTCCGCGCCGAGGTCGAGGTGGGCGCGGGCCGGGGCTATGTCTCGGCGGAGAACCAGGCCGTCCAGGACCGCCCGATCGGCGTGCTGCCGGTCGACTCCATGTTCTCGCCGGTGACGAAGGTCAACTTCGAGGTGGAGAACACCCGGATCGGCCAGCGCATCGACTACGACAAGCTGACGCTCGAAGTCCATACGGACGGCTCCATCCTTCCGTCGGACGCGCTCGCGTACGGCGCCAAGATCCTGAAGGACCACTTCGCTCTGTTCGTCCACTTCGAGGAGGAGATCGTCGAAGAGGTCGAGGAGGAGGTGGACGAGGAGTTCCTGCGCGTGAAGCAGCTGCTCGAGCGGAGCGTGGAAGAGCTCGAGCTCAGCGTGCGGTCCTCCAATTGCCTCAAGGCCGCGAACATCAAGACCATCGGCGACCTGGTCACGAAGTCCGAGGGCGAAATGCTCAAGTACCGGAACTTCGGCCGCAAGTCGCTCAAGGAGATCGCCGACATCCTCGCGAACATGCAGCTCCACTTCGGCATGGACGTGGGCAAGTTCAAGCTCGGCGAGAAGATCGAGGCGGCTTGAGGGGCTATGGGCCCCGGGAGCGCTTTGTAGCGGTCCCGCCGAACCCTGAGAGGACGTTCTTAGACCATGCGACACCGTAAAGATCATCGGAAGCTCAGCCGGACGCACTCCCATCGGAAGGCGCTGCTCCGGAACCTTGTGACGTCCCTCTTCATCCACGAGCGGATCGAGACGACGGTCGCCAAGGCCAAGGAAGCTCGCCGGCTGGGCGAGCGCATGATCACCTTCGCGAAGCGGGGCGACCTCGGCGCCCGCCGCCACGTCGCGCGCTTCGTGCACGGGGACGACGTCGTGAGGAAGCTCTTCGACACCGTGGCTCCGTGGTACGCCGAGCGGAATGGCGGCTACACGCGCATCGTCCGGATCGGCCGCCGTCTCGGCGACGCGGGCGAGACCGCGCTGTTGGAGCTGGTGAAGTCGCCCGAGCTGAAAGAAAAGCTCCGCCACGACGCCGAGGAAGCCGCCAAGGCGGCGAAGGCGGCCGAGAAGAAGGGCGGCGCCAAGACCGCGAAGGGCAAGGGTGGCGAAGCGGCCGCGAAGGGCGGCGAGGGCGAGGCTGCCGCGGAGGGCGGGACGCAGAAGGAAAAGCGCGCGGCCAAGCCGGCTCGCGGCGACAAGTTCGGCAAGAAGGGCGCCCCGACGCAGCACAAGCCGACGACGCGCGCCCGGCAGCGGGGGAAGAGCGGCGACTAGAGCCGCTTGAGGGTAACGAGCACATTCGCGCCGGCGCGGCACCAAGCGCCGGCGTTTTACTTTGGGGTCATGGGCATGGTTCGAGCGGTGGCGTTGGTCGTGGCTGTGATGGCACTGGCGGCGTTCGGCCCTGCCGCCGCGTGGGCCGCGCCCCCCGCGGGCCAGGAAACCCGCGCGCTCTGGGTGGTGCGCCACGCCATCAGCACCCCCGGCCGCGTGGACGCTGTCGTCGATCTGGCCCAGCAGATGAACATCAACACCCTCCTCATCCAGGTGCGCGGCCGCGGCGACGCGTTCTACAAGTCCGACCTCGTGCCTCCCGCCGAGATCTTGGAAGGCGCCCCCGCCGGCTTCGATCCCCTCGAGCGCGTCATCGAGCGCGCACACGCGCGCGGTCTCGAGGTGCAGGCGTGGATCAACGTGTATCTCGTCTGGTCCGCCGGGGCGCCGCCCCGCTCGCCGCGGCACATCGTGAACGCGCACCCCGACTGGATCTCCGTGCGCGCGGACGGACGGCGCCTCGTCGAGATGGTGCCCGAGGAATTCCAGGAGACGAAGATCGAGGGGATGTACCTCGCCCCCGGGAATCCCGAGGTGCGGAAATATCTCAGGGACGTGGTCCATGAGATCGTGTCGAAGTACAAGGTGGACGGAATCCATCTCGACTATGTCCGCTATCCCGAGCCCGGCGTCGGCTACGACCCGCCCACGCGCACGGCGTTCGAGCGTCAGTACGGTGTGGATCCCATCGACATCGACCAGCCGGACTCGCTGCTCTTGAAGGTGGTGGGCGCGGACCGCATCCCCGATCTCCGGGCGCGCTGGATCCAGTGGAAGAAGGATCAGATCACCGGCCTGGTGCGCGATCTGCGTGCGGATCTCGACGTGAGCGGCAGGAATTTGAAGCTGACCGCTGCCGTGATCGCGGATCAGAACGCGGCATTGAACCGCTATCTCCAAGACTGGCCGGAGTGGCTCCGCGAGGGAATCATCGACGCCGCGATTCCGATGGCGTACGGAACGAAGACGCCCGTGGTAGAAGGGCAGATCGCGGCCGCGATGGCAATCCCCACGGAGCGGCATGTGTACGCCGGCATCGCCCTCTACAACGAGAGCTCGCGCGACGCGGTGGAGAAGATCCGTCGCGCGCGGAAGCTGGGTGTGGATGGGATCGCGCTCTTCTCGTACGACTCGCTCGCGGAGCGGGCCAGCTATGCGCGGCAGATCCGCTCGTCAGTGATGCCCACGCCGGTGGCCCGCACGGAGATGAAGTGGAGGGAAGGGGAGAAGAAGGTCGGCGGGCGATAGCGGCGACTCCGCTCCGTCACATCCGTGCCCCTCGACCGTAGGATGCGTATGGTCCGCGCCCTCCTTGCCCTCATCCTCCTTGCGGCTCCCGCAGCGGCCGCAACCGTGCCGCCGTCCCGCCATGCGCCACCCGTCATCAGCGACACCTGGCTCAACTCGCCTCCCATTGGTGACCTCAAGGGTCGCGTGGCGCTCATCGAGTTCTGGACCTTCGGCTGCGGCAACTGCCAGGCAACGGTCCCCGCGATGGAACGGCTTTGGTCGGACTACGGAGGGCGGTCGCTGCTGGTCATCGGCGTCCATACGCCGGAGACGGACTACGAGCGCGATCCGGAGAGCGTGCGACGCGCGATCGCCAAGCAGGGGATCTCGTTCCCGGTGGCGCTCGACACCGAGTACAAGAACTGGAAGGCCTTCCACAACCGGTACTGGCCCGCGATCTACCTCGTGGACGCTAAGGGCGACATCGCCTTCGAGCACATCGGAGAGCTCCACGTGGGAACGGCCGATTGGAAGAGCCTCACCCACGAGATCGACGCACTGCTGAAGGACACGCGAAGCCCTCGCCGAGGCCGCTGACCGCGCTCCAGCGCGGCTCTTAAGTGCTTCAGTGCTGGCCCGTTTGCAGCGTTGCGACGGTGCACGGATTCCGCTAGACTTATCCGCTCAAGTTAGCCGCAACTTAGCCGATAAGTCCATGATCACCAATGGCTTGAGGGTGATCAGCCGCGGCGGCGTGGCCGGCTGAAGACGATCCTGAGTAGCTCAATGGCAGAGCATCCGGCTGTTAACCGGAGGGTTGTAGGTTCGAGTCCTACCTCAGGAGCCAAAAAATAAGTGCGAACTAGAGGGTTCGCGCTCCAGATATGAGCTCCCGGTCACAAGAGTTGCCAGGGCTTCGTATATTTATGACATCGCGCGAATTGAGGACCCCGATCCGCCAGGTCTGAAGGCCGCGAGTCGCCCCCAAACGACCCTGAGAGCCGTCTCTGCGTGCCCCAGGCATTGCGTGGCACCATGCGGCTCTCAAACTCTCTTGCTCTCTGGGATGTACGATCGCAAGCGCCGGCTTATCCAGGTTCGTAAAGGAGACTATGGGGCAGTGCTTGTCATTGGGGGGAGGCATAAGGGAAGGGTCGGCTACTACGACGACGATGATGGTGTTCAGAGCGTTGTCTATTTCGGGGTTCCGTTCAAGACAAGGCCAGCCATGATTCGCCGCACATTACTTGTGAAGGTGGATTGGAAACACCTGCCGCTGGAACTATGGAAGCGAAAATTCCCGGAGATCGCGACGCAAGTTGGAGTGAGGTGATCCTCCCAAACAGCCGCTTTCATCTGCGATCAATGTCTCGGAGACTTCACGAGCCGCAGGTTGGGTCCCGGGTCGGGAGCACCAGATAGGGCGCGAGCCACCCGGCCCGCTTCCTCGAGCGATTCGAATAGCCTCTCATCAGCAGGTTCCAAGGTATCACCCCATTGCGGCCTCCAACCGTTCTCCGCGTCGCTATGCTTCACTACGATGCTGCGGTGCACCATGGTATCCCCCTTGAGCCTAGCCTACCAGTCGTTGCCAGAATCCAGGCCGTCGCGACTCAATCGGATCTGCCAGCCGCCGGGTCTCGTGCCTGAGACTCTCCATCACGTGTCGGGAAGCTGCCAGAGCGTCAAGGCCAGCATAGAGCACAGAAAGACGAGGCTAAGGGGAAGACGCTCGAACCTACAGGATCTCGCGGTGCCTCAGGGCCGTCGGATTGAAAATCCCACGCACAGTGCTACAGCATCGCTGATTTCCTGTATCAACTCCGGCCCCAGGCGACCGAGCTGCCGAACAAATCGCTCCAACGAGACACTCTTCACCTGGAAAGCGTCAGCACCAGATTCCTTCGTCAGAGCAGCCTCTCGCAGTAGCAGCGGCGGGATAGGGACAAACCATGGAGCGCGCTCATAGTGCACTTTCCATTCAGTGATAGGGACTACAATTCTGAGTGGAAGTCTTCCAATCGACGGCGGGCTTACGACGACGGCCGGGCGCGTCTTCTTCTGCTCGGCGCCCACCGAAGGTTCAAATCTGACGTCCCAGATCTCCCCGCGACGCGGGTCAATGGGGTTTGGTTTCGGGAGCCCGCTCATGCCGTTCAAGTACCTCGCCCGCCTCAAAGGATCTCAGCTCAGAGCCGGTAGCATACGAGTCGTACAAAGCCTCAGCTGCCTCTGAGAGCACCTGATCACGTTCGGCTTCGCTGGACATGAGGAGGTCAAAAGCTGTCTTCCTTGCCGTTTTCCCCTCAAGAGCTTGTTTTGTTATCGAATCCCACTCTGGGTATTCCGCTGCATCGTGCTCGTGAAGCACACCCTCGGCCACTGCTCTAGCGAGGAGCTGCTTCATCCGATTGGGAGTTTCGTCGTTCTCCAGCGGAGCAGGCTCCGTCGACCTCCAACCCTTACTAGAGATCTGCTTGCATATCCCCACGTAATGAGAGTTGCTAATGATCGTGAGGTCGAGGGCGCGTCTTGCCCAGGCCTGAACGCTCAGACCCCACTTTCGTTTGAGAATTACCAATTCTGCAAGTCCGAGGTGGTGGCGCGCGGATCCGAGCTCGCGTTTGACAGCCGATTCTGGCACCAGGAACGCACCTGCGAATCGATGGGCCAGAGACTCTCTCTGCTTCTCCGTTGGTTGGCCATCGACAGTCATGGCAAGGTGGCCAAGCTCATGGCAGAGGTTGTACCTCTTGCGATCCACGGAACGGCTCTTGCTCGTAATGATCACTGGGTACCGGTCGTCAGCCCAACCCGAGAGACCATCAAACTCATTGTCCGCCGTCTCCAAATCCACGACGATTCCGCCATGATCCTCAATAGAATGCGTAACGCTGTCGAGGGGACCGTCACCAAGTCTCCAAAGTTTCCGAATTTTTCCAGCAAGATCCTCCGCATCGCTCAGTTGGGACACGCGGTCGGTTTTTGGAAACCGAGGAGTCTGCTCCGGCGTGAGCAGCCGGTGCAGCTGAACTTGGCGCTCTACTCTTTCAGTAGCGAGCGCCTTGAGCTGGTCCTGTCGCCCGCGGGTTAGACTCGCTCGTTTGCGGAACGCGAGCCATTCAATCTCGACGGAGCTCGGCGAGAAGAAATAGGAGGGCTCGACCCGGAGTTCGCTCGCCATGGCCAAAATCACATGGGCACCAGGCATGCTCTTATCGCACTCGTATTTTGACAGGGCAGCCCCGGTCAGCTGGACCCCTGCTTTCGCGAGCCTGCTAGAAAACTCCCGCAGGGTGAAGCCAGCCGCTAACCGCGCTTGTCTTAAGCGTTTACCCTGCATGGCGGCACCCCCATCCGTCCAATCCAGTTGACAGGATCTCAAAATTCCCCATTCCTGTCAACCGTAATTTCGACACATGGGCGTATTCCCTTGAGATGATTTCGCTCGCCTTGGGGGTGTTGGCTCATCCCTGAGACTTGAACCTAGAGCCACCCGATCTTCGCGTACAACTCCCCGTCGCTCGGATGCGTGTAGGCAGCGGTGGTCATAGAACTCACATGGCTGGGAAGCGCTGGGCGAGGAAGAGGTCCTTTGTGGCCCGGTAGACGTTTGTAATGGCCGTGTGGCGGAGAGTGTTGAAGTTGTAGTGCCGTTCAAAGCCGGCGACCCGCTGCCAGTGCTCGTACATGGTCTGCACGCCGCGAAGGGAGATGCGACGGCGCTGGCTCGATGTGAAAGGGGAGAGTCGGGCAGGAGCGGCTCGCCGTGGGTTCTCTTACAGGCCAGAGCCCGCCGGAGCTCGGTACGAATCTTTCGGGGCAGGAAGGCAACTCCTCCGCGCGGCCGCACTTCGTGGTCGCCCTGGGGAGGTCGACCCTCCAGGCCACTTCGTTCCCATTCGGGGCCACGTGGCCCACGTCGAGGCCCACGAGCTCACAGATGCGAAGTCCGGTACCCAGGGCGAGAGTCAGTAGGGCCAGATCCCGCCGGTTTCCACCTGCGCCGACAACCTCGAGCAGGCGGACCTCTTCTGCCTTGCTCAGGGTCCTGGGCTTCTCGGCTCGGAAGAACATGGCCGGGGAAGATCAAGGCAAACAAGTGCCGGGGGCCGTCTGCGTCGGAGATTTGACGCTTCGGGCAGGTCGGTCGAATTTAGCTGGATGTCTGCGGCCAACAATGGCTGGCCGGGCCAGTCGTCGTCCTTTAGAGGAAAGACGCACTTGGCCGGCGCGATACGACTAGAAGCCGAACAGGTCCCTTTTGCTGTCCTCCATCGGACGATTCCCAGAGGTCGAAGTCAATGAAGGAGACCGGCGATCTTCCTGACGGCTTCAATTGCTCCGGCAGCTCCAACCCCCAGCTCCCCCAAAACCGTTAGGTGCTTGGTTATTGTCTTGAGAAAGCCACTCTTTTCTTCTCTTCCACCTGTGTTCTGAATTTGACTGACCTGTGCAGCTAGCGCTTTCCTCACAGTGTCATTGATCTCCAGGTGGTCGATAGCCTGGCGAAGTTCGGCAACTGCTGCGTCTAAACCCGCTTCGCCAGATGTCGCGCTTTGCTTGACTGCAGATGCTCTATAACCTACGGCAAGCACCTCAGCATTAACCTCCTTGGCCACTATCCCCTCATTCGATGATTCCTGCCGCTTATCCGTCATCTACATCTCCTTCCGGCTAGTGCCGACTCGCGGGAGCAATGTCGACGCGGGCGCCTGACTGATTGCCAACGGATACTGCAGTGGCGTTAACATCGCCGATTAAGCCAGTATTCAAAATGGCTATCTGTCGCTCGCGCAGCATGGACGCATCGATGCCTCGGCCGTCAAGGTAGTCGACTATTACGTCCATTATTCGCTGCTCAGCAGCATGTATGATCAGGGCAATGTCCGAACGTTGTACATAATGAGTATACTCTCGGGAACTCATTCTCTCTCTAAGGCTGCCGACTGCTCCGTAATTGTACCCCAGATCGCGTCGAATGGCGTCTTCCTCAGGCTCGTCCCCGTGTCCGAACGTCTCAGCAACTCTACGGCCAACCGAAGCAGCAGCCATGAGCGGATAAGCCAAGCCGACCACGAAATAGGAACCGAAACGCTCAAGGTCCGTCCTCCAGTGGGGTCTGGCCTGATGATCGATGAGCCGATACTTGCTCGCTACCGGGGGGAGGATTGTACGGACGAGATCGACCATCAAGGTCGATCCCGATAGAGCCGCTCGAACGAAATATGTTAGGACGATTTCTCCATCCCAAGACGTATAGCTGTGAGCGTGATACCAGCGTCCACCTTCCGGGCCGTGCCAAGAGTTATCGCCATTTTGGCCCACAGCGACATACTGTATCGGCTCCTGAAGGGCATGCGGAAGCAGTGGGGAGTCGAGGAGTGCTTGGCCATCGAGAAAGAGCAATACCTTCGACTCGCAGCCACTACAGGGAATTTGCCTGAGGCCCGAATCAATGAGCATCTCCAATTCTGCCACGTCGACGCTGCCGGGGCTACTGACTGCCGGAGCCTGTCGGAGAACTGCCTTTGGATCCCTTGCGGCTCGACTTGTGTCGACCGTGAATGACGAGTTGCCAACCGGGACGCCGAAGCCAGCGAATGGTACGAAACCGCCATATATGACTACGTTTTCATTTCGCCTTAGGCCGATCGGACGGAGTTCATCCGGTGCAGGCGGCAGGTCCAAGTGATCTACGAGAGCGGAGGCATCGAATTGTGAACGGCCAAGTAACGGGAGAAGCTGACTGTGCTCCTCTTCCGTCTTGTGAGCATAGACGCCGATGCCGAGGAGGGCTGCTGACGCAGCTACAAGGTAATGTCCTAGGAGAAGGCCAATCATCAATCCCACGAGGGCCAATGTACCCACGATCGAGTATCCTAAATTACGCCGCTCCACGAAGAGGTAAGCGCGCACGAGAAGGGCGCCATCCAAGCCGAGTTCCGGAGCTCGGGCTTTCACAGATTTGCGTAGAGCGGAACGTATTTCCGATCGGTATATCGGGCCACCCAGGAACAGGCTAGCGATAGAGAACCGCGTAACATGGGCCTCGCAGCGGTTTCCGTTTGTTGGGGGGACCGTTGCTCCCCCTGGCCAGATAGTCCCAGCCGGTGACTCCCTGGGCGAGAGCTGGTCGTGTAAGACCACACGCCACATCGCGAGCGAGGCCCCGACGTACAGCAGGGAGCGGTTGAAAGGAGTACTAATGGCGAATGCGGCGCATTTCTCTAAGGTACCTAGCTGGGTTGGCGACAACCCGGTCGCCAATGTTGCGAATAACCAGGCTAGATCCATTCACACCTCCATGCCGATGAAGAGATCAGCGGGGGAGCTGGTCAGAGCGGTATGCCGACGATGTAGGAGCGGGTGTAAGCCAGGATGCGTTGCCTTATCAGCGGGGCAACCTGGAGTAGAACAGCATCATCTATCGTCACCGAGCCTGAATACTTCCGCAGAGTTGCGTGCTCGGCCCTAAAGCGGAAGAGCAGAACCTGAGTCTTGGACGCACTCGAGTCTAAGCTGAAGGCCATTAACGTTACGAGGAATGCTCCCTGCGGGTCCTCGGTCGCGAGGCCGACCTGGAACCGTGAAGAGCGAGTCTTCTGGCTTTCCCTGCGGAACACGGCGATCCAGGGACACCCATCATCCAGCTTGTTCAAGGCGTCGATCGATGCCTTTACGAGCAGGTAGCCCGCTGAGGCTTGCCCAAGCACTCCGGACGCTATCTGAAGGACAGCCTGGTGGACATCGGCTTGGTCGCTCGTCGCCTCGTAGGCTATGAAGTCAGTGCTCTGCACCGTCCATCCAACATGGGTCAATGCCTCGAAGTAGGCCTTGTACCACGCTTCCATGTCATTCTCGTCTTCAACCTTCCGGTTCGCCACGAGCTGAGCGAAGAGCGCGGAGTGGGTAATTGCCTTACGGCGCTCAGCGGTGACGCCCTTGGTGAAGGTGATGACTTCGGACCCAGCTACGAGAGACTGCTCCTTAGTTGGATCCGGCACGAACTCGGATGGTGCCTCGCTGAAGTCACGTACCTGAGTTGGGGCCATTGGGAGGTCGACCTGCTCGACGAAATCCTTAGCTGAGGCAATGCGGTCAGACGCGGTTCCTGGCATGGGATCCTCCTGTGTCTACCGGCGTGCTGCCCTGCCGGAGCGAGTGCGGCGTGATTGGGACTTGGATGGGCGAGCCGGCCGCCAAGGAACGGTGGCGTTTCGGGATTCCCTTGGCCCGACGAGTACGGGAACCTGCTCATACTTGAGCTCGCGAAGATATCTCTTCACTGTCCGGACTAGCCCCTTGAATGAGGGGTTGGTTCCCAGGTCTCTCTGGGTCCGCAGAACATTGGCCAAACAATATGTAAATGCCCCGTACGATATGACGCCATGCCGATATTCCGAGGCCGTCTGGCTCTCTCCACACGCCTCGAGGATCAGGGGCATGTAGGGGCCCTTATGGCCGAGGTCCTTCTTAGCTTGATCGAATTGGGCATTGGGGAGGCGACGAAGCAAAGCAGCTCGGCCGATCCGATACTCGTCTCCGTCCTTCCCAACAAACATTCTCGAGTCGCGCTGTCGGCTAAGGCTCCTATTCACCTTCGGGAGATTGCGTTCGGTCCACATGCGGCGTTCCTGATCCCATCGTAGGTCCCTATGCCGGATATCGTCCGGTGGGGTGAGGCCCCTGATTCGAGGGCCACCTTCCCTTGTCATCCCCCCGGAATAGCAGCAGTCCAGGACGGTAACGAACCGGGTCTCATAGGGCAGCTGGCTGTAGAGGTCGAAGAACTGGTTGTCCGTGACCGAGTGCTCGATGCTCCAATCGAAGTCGTAGGGGACGAGGCACTCATCCTTACGGTCAACGCACTCGGACTCATCGTAGGCTGGGATCTGGGCGCCATGCCCGCTATAGAAGAAAACCCGCTCGTCTCCAGGCCGCGCATCCTCCAGGAGCCAATCCAGTCGGTCAAGGATCCCTTTAGCGGTAGCCCTCCTATCCAACACGACACGAATATCACTCGCATCAAAGCCACACTCCTGGAGGACCGAGCTCATCAAGAACACATCGTTGACGCACCCCTCGAGTCGGTCCGCCTCAGCTGGGTACTCATTGATCCCCACCAGGAGAGCACGCCGTCGAGTGCCAGATTTCTGCGCAGCAGCCGAGGCACGTCGGGATCTGGGTGCAGGACCACCCATGGATCGTGAGCGGGGTCCGACGCCAAGAACCTGGGGCCATACGGTCTCAACCATTCCAGCGTGGGTCAGGTAACAGGCCGCGTCATGATCGATGATCCCGGCCAGGTCGAAGTCCGCTTCAACCTGGAGAAAGTTGCCCTCTTGAAGTCGGATCGGCCAGGTGAAGGTTTCCAGGTCGTGGCGGTTGAAGAGGTGATACCAGAATCTGGTGTTCAGCCCGACCAGGCGACCTCCGAATGTATTCCGGACGAACGGATTTCCTATCTGAGACCCAAAGGAAATGAACGTCCGACCCCGGACAAGGCTGGGTTGCCCGTTAAGGATTGCGTCGTAGCAGAGGAGTGACCCGAGGCTGTGCGCGAGAATGATCTCGGGGTCATGGGCTCGGATGAGATTGCCAAGGCGACCGCGAGCCTGATCCCGAAGTCGCTCGCTATCGACCCACTGGGCCACCATCCCGGCCGTCCAGCGGACTGCCTGGGTCACCCCACCGAAAGTCTTCTCTTGGCCAAACGTCCTCTCCCGCGGGATAAGGCTCCCGGCGAGCGTGGAGATACCGCTTCCTAGCAGGCGGGCTAGTGCCCTCACATAATCTAGGGGCCCGAGGGGGGTGCCCCGGAACAGATCGTTGTACCTGGCGAAAACCAGCTCCACCTTTCGGCCTGGATTCCAACGGGCCACACCCAGCTCGATCGCCTGCTTCCAGCCGTCTTGCCAGATCGTGTCGGTTTCGGGCGTGTTCACACCATGGACACACAGGACGCGGAGAGGCGTGGTTGGCACTTCGCACCTCGCGAGTTTGGGATTTCCCGAAGACCGGCTGTCGAGTTGCTGCATTTCAAGGCGTGGCGAGCTACTCGACGCACTGCCCGTGCTGTTGCGTCCGAGTTCCTTGGAGTTCCTAGGACGATCCCAGCCTTGTCCATGGGCGGCCAAAGGCCCCCCTGTCCAAGCTCGTACCGGAATCAAAGAGCTCGGTAGCGTAATGGGTTGTACTTCGGGATAACGTAAAAGAAGGCAAATTCGCACACTGATTACGGAATGTCTGAACCTAGACCTTATGGTCTACAAGGTCTTGTGAGTTGGGCGGGGACCTGAGGTAATTCTTCGAAAATGGCCTTGCCGTCAGCGCCAATCGGTGTAGCCTCCTAGCTCCAGCAGTTTCATCCGAGTAGGGCACGCCCTTGGTGGCACACACGAGAGAGCTCCTTCATGAAAACATCTGGGTTGCCTCGGCTCTGTAGAATCGCTCTTTCCTCAGTCGCACTCTTTATCGGAATGGCGTCATGTTCTGACTCAGAGACCGGGCCAACAACACCCCCACCAAACCTATTTGCGGCATACTCCGAGCCCGCGTGGCACCCGCAGAGTACGTCCATATACTTCAGCCATACCCCTTTGACCAACTACTATAAGGACCCGGCCACGGGCAGATACGTTTATGTCTTCGATGAGTCTTTGAGTGGTACCTGGATCGTATCAAGCGATGGAACTGGACAAAGGAGAGTCTTGTCGTCTTCGCTTCACGAGCCGCACTGGTCTCGCGCAGGTACAAGGATTGCCTATAGCCGGCAGGCGACCGTCTATGCTCGGACTGGGGATTCGCTCAGCTTGGACACTCTGAATGAAGTTGCCTTGACGGAGCCTGGGTTGCGGGCCTTCGCCCCATCATGGAGTCCGGATGGAAATCAAGTGGCCTTCAGCGTGCACACGGGATCCCCGGGTTTATACGTCGTTCCCGCATCGGGTGGGCCGAGTAGGGCCGTAGGGGCATCAGGCTGGCAGCATCCGGATTGGTCCCCAGACAACAAAGAGTTCGTTTTCGTGAACCAGGAGAGCACTGGAACATGGATTGGTGTCGCCGACACGTCTGGCGCTAATTCCCAGATGATTTGGGGTTCAACGACCGCGAGTGCCAGCTATCCGCGATGGTCACCAAACGGGGATAGGATAGCCTTTACAGGACGTGCTAGTAACGCCGGGAAGACTGAACTCTGGATAATGGGATCTGATGGCGCGAACGCGCGTGCCATGACCTCGAGTGGCGTACTCGAATACTTCTCATGGAGCCCAAATGGGGAGGAGGTTGCCTATGTAAGATTTGATAGGGGAGACGTCACGCTAGCAAACGGAACAATTTGGATCCTTAACACGGTATCAGGGAGCGTGCGCCAGGTTACAACCAACACACCGGCAATGGGTCCGTGAAAATGCTCTCTCACTCGGGGGGAATCCGGTGAAAGCATTATTAGTCAGAGTGCTGTGCCTCTTAGCTCTTCCGTTGACACAGGTGACTCTGCCCGCATTGGCGGCACCAAGAGACTCGAAGACCGAAATTATCGTCCGCTTTGCAGGTGATCTCTTCAGGCTTCCCGAGGACGGCACCGATATTTCCGCCTCGGTGCTCAGCCAGGGGCCATCGGATCTGCGAAAGCTTTTGAATTCCTATCCAGGCTCGACGATTCGCCGTGGGTTCCCACGCACACTCCAAGTTCGCCGCAATATGAGATCTACGGAACGGGATCAAGCTATATCCGTGAAATTATATTCGACGTACGTCATTCACCTTCGCAGCCACACTGAGGTGGCCAGCCTCTTAGCTACGCTTCGCACTCGTCCTGACGTTGTTTTGGCTGAAGAGAATGGCAGTTTGGTTGCACTGGGGACACCAAATGACGCTGAGTTCAGAAGGCAGTGGAACATGCAAAACATAGGGCAGACGCAGCTAGGAAGCGTTGGGTCAGACATACATGCCGCATCAGTGTGGGATCGGCACACGGGTGACCCAGGAGAAACGATTTCGATAGTTGGCGAGCCGTCCGGCGATGTTTTCCCGCATTCAGAGTTCGGTGGACACTTCTACGGGAACCCTGGGAACAATCCGCACGCTACGCAGGTTGCTGGTATCCTCGGAGCAACCGGCAATAACGGTGTCGGGATTGCTGGCGTGGACTGGGGCGCATACATCAGGTCCGATAATGGACTGGGTAACTCGAATCAGGATGTCGCGGACGAGATCTATAGCTCGGTTCAATTCGGATCACGCGTAATCAACAACAGCTGGACACAGGACGAGAGTGAGGGGTGGGCAGACGCAATCGCGACAGCAATTGTCTACGCCCACAACCACGAAACGGTCATGATATTCGGGATGCCGGAGGATGATAAGTCGAACGCACTTCCAAGCTCATATTTTGACGGGGTGTATTCTATCAATGTGGGCGCCTGCGGCGACGACGATAGGGCTGCCCCGTACACCCACGCAGGTACCCAAGCCGATATTGGGGCCCCGGGCGGACGCTTTGACAGTCCCGCACAAGGGTTATACACGACAGATCTGAACAACTCATATTCCTACGTAGTCGGCACCAGCTATGCGGTGCCGCATGTTGCTGGGGCGGCGAGTCTGATGAGGTCTTACGCGAGTCTAAATATTGGAATTGACCTCTCTCCCGAGGATATAGAGGCAATTCTGAAACGTACTGCGGACGCCATCGACAATGTGAGCTCAAACCCCAAGGTGGGCCGAGGCCGAATAAACCTCGACCGGGCGATCGAAGCACTTAGTCTTCCGTATCAGTTCGCCCACGGCAGCGCGACGGGCGGCATTGTCGTTGATTCGTGGCCCGATCATCAGACGATGTACTTTCGAGGCGTTCCCGGCCTCGATGGATACAGTAGCGTTCTAGCACGGCAATACACTGTTCAGAAGGTCGTCCAACTGCCGTCTTGGACGAACGCGGTTTGGGCGCGAGGATCAGGGTCAGTTGGGTTTACGGGTTCGAGCCCGGAAAACTATGGCGCCGATGATTGCGACGTCGTTGGCTGGAACGGCGCTACGACTGCCACGCTCAGGACATTTGTGTATCACTGTATAGCCCCCAATGGTACCGACCTTGGGTGGTTCCCGACCACTCCGTCGTCTGCCGTCTTGGCATGGTCTGCATCCAGCTACCCGGATCATTCCTCACTGGCCCACACCCTCGTCTCTGCCACGCAGTCGTATTACGTTCCCGAGGCAGGTGACACGAGTGCGCCTGTCGTGGGTTCTAATGCCATCAAATTATTCCGTACATGCCCCAACAACGACGCGCTTCTCAACAATGCAAGAATAAAGGTCGTCGTGCGCAATAGCTCAGGCGCTCCTATTGCAGGGGTTAGTCCGGCCGACATCTACATCCTGTTTAACGGTGGCACCGCTGCGCAGGGGTTCTCAGGCCTGGGTGCGGACTCGATTGTTTCAAATAGCCTCGTTAACAGCGTCAATCACTGTCCCGACGTCCGCCAGATCATGGCGGATGGGCCTACAGATGCGTATGGCGTCACATACATCACATTCACTGGTTCCAATCCCGCGGCGAGGGGTGTGGGGGTCCGGAATCCAAACAGAAAGTGGGGGCACTACGACTCCCGATTACCGGTTTATGCCTTCGGCCGTGCCATCAACGGTCGGCTGACAGAAGGTGATAGCAACGGATCGTATGAACTGCGGATCAAAAATATCGACTATACAGGCGGACTTCTTGCCACCACCCTGGGCGAGAGTGTGGCCAGCGATGATTACAATGGAGTCGCAAATCAGTTAGGGTTAGACACTGCAGTCAGCTATTGGAAAGATTTCGATTCCTCAGGCCAAGTCAACTCCACAGACTTGAACATATTATCTGCCCACCTGAATCATGATTGCGATTCACCTGTGGAGCACTAAGGAGGGCGCCATGAACAGTAGACCGCGTTTGTTGACGCAGACGGCGTCAGTCATTTCAATAGCGCTGTGGCTCGTCGCCCCAAAAACGGGTGAGGCGCAGTATATGTTCCTAGACTCGAGCAGGGACGGAGTTGCAAGCGTCAGCGACAAAGTCGCGGTGGAAGGGGAGACGACGGTCGATGTCTGGCTTGTTACTAACAAGGATTCATTTGGGATGCCTGCGAAGCTAGACGCGACCGAGAATAGCAGGCTGACCGTAAACTCTTATGAGGTCATCCTGCGTGCCGAGGACGGGGAAGTGAAATTCGGTCCGTACGTAAACCTGCAACCCACTATGACTCTTGCTTTGGAGCAAGCAAGGACCCAGCGGGAGTTTAGATTCGGATATTTGGGGCCAGACATATTGCCACCAGGGAAGTACCTCCTGGGGCGCTTCACGACGAAGGTTATCTCGGGAAATCCAAGCCTGAGTATTGTCCCCACTTCGGAGATTGATCCGCGATTCAGAACATCGTTTGGCAGCAAGGCTCTGGGCCGAGACCAGGACAATACGCTGAAATTGGAGAGCAAGTCGCTGGATCGGACGGCAAGCGGAGATAGTGAAGGAGATTGGTCCGAGGTTGCGGGACTTCAACGGGACACGCCTCGAGTTGCGGCCGCGCTGACGCGGAGTAATGCCTCGATGACTTCGGAGGTGAGCCCCGGAGTTTCGATTGTGAACCGCGGCGGGCAGGTCATGGATGTGCACACAAAGGCTATTGGCACCCTGAGGGTAACAATGTTTGATGTGCAGGGCCGTGCAGTGAGGGTATTGGCACAGGAACGAAATGCTGCGGCCGGCTCCCACACTTTTCCGCTGCATGGCCTAGCCATCGCCTCTGGGATCTACTTTTACAAGGTCGAGACGGGGGATGGCATTTTTACGGGCAGGTGCATGCTACTTAGGTAAGCTTGAGTGCACCTCATTCCGTGTTCAGTGTCCGCACCGATCTCAGGATATTCCAGGCTGGGGAGAGCCCCGCTGCAAACGTGGCTACGCGCTGCGCCTTCCCCCTGGTCGCCAAGCGCCGCCGGTGAACCTTAACCGGGGTTCTGAAAATGTGGGCCCCGGGAGTTAACCCTCCTGGGGCCTCGCCCATGTGGCGAAGTTGTGCCTAGTGCCGCCGCCAACTCCAGTGCACGCGAACACAGCGTCGAGCACCCTCCCCGCAATCGGACCACACGTAGAGCCTAGGCTCCCTACTTGATTTCGTTGCGATGCATGCGGCGAGCAATCTGAATTTCGCTGGATCGGTCGCGGGAGCTGTGAATGCGAATCCAAGGCGCGTTTTTTGAAGGAAAGACGCACTTGACCAATCTGGCGCTTGCCCGAAGGGGACTCCTGCGCGCTGGCCGAATCGACTTGGAGCGGAACCCGAGTTCGGCGAGCTCGAGCCGGACGCGCTGATGGTCCTGGACGCGCTCAGGGATGCCAGCAGGTTATCCGGCGTATGGCTGGAAACCACGCTAACGCAGACCAAGCGAGGGCTAGGTCTATGCTTGGAGTCTTGCGACTCAGGACTCTTCGGCCGGCGGCTTGCACTTTTAACCACAAACGTGGTATACTAATAACTCCAGTTGGATCCCAGGCGCAACCTCCTAAGAACTACGCACCTATCCTCTGCTCGGCCTGTCCCCACGCGCGCAACCACTGCGCCATTCCGTGCAGGGCATCATGTGGGGGATCATGCTCCGACCTCTGTTTGCGGCATTTCTAATGGTCCCTCTTTCTGCCCCAATGGTGCTGGCTCAGGGCAATGTATGCGAGCCCGCCTTCCGCGAGCCCGTAGCGTACCCAACAGGGGTCAACCCGTGTGCACTTACAATCGGCGACATCGACCTTGACGGCCATCTCGACCTCGTCGTTGCCAATTGCTCATCCCTGAATGCCTCGATCCTTTTTGGAGTGGGCGACGGTTCTTTTGAATCACCGCAGAATCTGAATCTAGGTGTTACGCCGGGTGACGTCGCAGTGGGGGATATTGACGAAGACGGCCATCCTGACGTTGTGATCTGCGCAAGGAACTACTCACACCTGCTAATTTGCTGGGGGGAGGGTAATCGAGCCTTCACCCTCCCGACCACTCTTGCGTCGCCCCCTTCTCCGTCCCGCCTCAGAGTAGCTGATCTCGATGGGGACTCTCACCTGGACTTGATAATGAATGGTGATCTCGAAGGCGTTGCTGTGATTTGGGGCGACGCATCACGGACACCTCCAGACCACACGGTATTCGGGCTTCCTACGCCAGCATTCACTCTTCAGCTAGCTGACTTGAATCTGGACGGCCGGAAAGACATGGCAGTCGCAAGCTGTGCCGACAGCTCTCTTTTCGTATTGTGGAATCAGGGTTCACGGACCTTCTCCACACCAACCCTGGCACTCAGCGCTCCCGGGGCGTACCTCTGCAATTGCTCCTTCGGATCTATTGGGGATGGCGCTGCTTTGGATGTGGCATGTGTCGATGAGAGCTCCTATCTAGGCCGGATCGATGTCGCACTTGGAGATGGTGTGGGCGGATTCCGCAATCTCAAGGCAGTCGGGGTTGGCCTAATCCCCCTCGATGCCACGGTCGCTGACCTAAACGGCGACGGTGCGGACGACATTGCTGTAACGAATTCCGGTTCTGCGGACGTCTCTCTCATTGACGGTGATACGTTCGCCCTGATGCAAACACTTGAGGCGGGGCCCTGTCCCGCTCGTATTCAAGCCAGCGATCTCAACGATGACAGATATATCGATCTGGTAGTACTCGACGAGTGTGCGGGATATGTGCAGGTCTATCTGTCCTGGGGAAAGGAGATCATAGGCTCAGTAGAATTTTCGCCAAACCCCTATTCGGTAAGGACCGGAACCAACCTCACCGCGAGCATCACCCTCCCTGATGCGGTGGCGGAGCCCATTGACCCGCTGCATGTGCTCATCAGTGAGGGGGGGCGGGCCTTAGGAAGGGCGTTAAGTCTCAACATCTCGGACGAAGGTAAGCGAATCACTACCGTTTTCGACGGTAGGACGTTCGACGATCTGAGTACGGGAGTGAGGGAAGTTGCAATCAACGGTTGTGGCGATGGTATGCGCCCGTTTGGGGTTAAAGGAACCCTGGAGATTGCCAGAGCACGACTGGTAGTACAGTGGACCTCGATGCCCGGTAGGAGGCCGGTGATCCTCCAGGTGAATGGGGCCCTGAGCCGGACGGAATTGCGGATTTTCAGCTCGACCGGCACGTTGGTACGATGGGACACCATCGACGAAGGCAGCAACTCCTACATCTGGGACGGCTTGAGTGAATCCGGAGCGACCGTATCTTCTGGCGTCTATCTGGTCCAAGCGCGACGTGGGGGGATTTCGGGATCCTGCAAGGTCATACTACTTCGTTGACAAACCGAGACCACGGAAGGAGGACAGGTGAGGCGCTTAACTCTTGCCATCGCAGTTGCATCGACAATGGTGTGGCCGTTGGCTTGCACCGGGTCACCTTTAAATGAACGGCAAGTTCTCGCAGTATTTAAGGAGGGTACGGTAACGCTGCCGGACTCGGTAGTTGAGGCGGATCTTTCCGAGGCGATCGTCCCGGAGTCCGACTTGAGTGTCCTCATGTCTACCTACGGCGTCACCGAGATTGGGAGAGCCTTCCCAGACTTTGATCGGGCAGACACGGTGGGGGTCTCTTTCACAGGCGAGCAAGTCCGTTTGACGGACTGGTCCAAGGTGTGGCTTCTCACGTTACCAGACGGCGGCGACCAGGATGCGTTCATCGACGCATTGAAGGGAAGCGCTGCCACGGTGATTGCTGAACCTAATGGTATCGGAGTGTCATTCGCAGCCCCCCGATATCCGAATGATGCGAACTTCAAAAGTGGCGGTCAATGGGGCCTGTGGCAGCCCCAAAGTGGGACGCCCTCAGGATACGATACGCGAGCTACATGGGCTTGGGGCGACACGACAGGGTCACCCAGCATAAGGATTGGCATCATAGACAACGGTCTCACAGGTGATGTCCCGGATCTGCAGGGCAAAGTGATTGTCAGCGATGGCACCAGCGTGGAAAGCAATCATGCCTATAGGCTCGCAGGTGTGGTGGGGGCTGCCACAAACAACCTCATAGGAATCAGTGGAGTTGACTGGAATGCGCGGCTCGTATCTTTAAAGGGCGGTGGAAATTTTACGGACACCACAACTATCCGTGCCCTGAGAACTGCGACGGATCCACTGATCTACGGCGCGAGGGTAATAAATGCCAGTTGGGGTCTAAAGGAGAAGGACGACTCACCAAGATACAATATCTATGTCGAGGCCGCCTTTAAAGACGTGCACGCTCGGAATGGTGTAAGTGTTTGCGCGATGGGTAACACGGGGACCAACGGTTACAAGTATATTCCCGCGAACCTGCAACACGGCGTGATTGCTGTCGGGGCCATCAACAAATATGGCCAGCGCTGGTCCAAATCATCGACCGGAGACAGCCTCGATCTCGTAGCTCCAGGGGTGGACATCTTGACGACCGACTCCACTGGGGCATATCTGCCTGATTCGGGGACCTCATACGCTGCACCGTTCGTGGCTGGCGCTGCCTCCTTGCTATTTGCGGCGAACGACAGTCTGAATGCGGACGATATCGAACAGCTATTAAAACTCTCGGCGGACCCCATGGGGGTCGTCTCGGAATATGGAGCAGGCAGGGTAAACATCCAGAGGGCTATCGCGCTGATGTCCCCTCCGAACCAATTTGACAGCCGGACAATCCATGTCCCATATAGCAGTTTGACACGCATAAACGATGGCATCTTCGATGCAACTGTTTTTGCGGTGCCCGGCTTGGATAACAACAATTACCTCAATATCGAACGCTGGAAGATCAGTGTTCCGGTGACCTTTAGCTTGCTCGGGCTAGGTCCCTACTCCCATGTACCGACAGTATGGGGGCGTGGTGGAGGTCAAACAATCACAAGTGGATGGATCAAGTATATAGGCAGTATCCGACTAGTGACGGATTGGCGCTACTGTTTCGCCACGAACGTCACAACTACTGGCTGCACCATCAACGCGTACGTCTACATGATTCCGAATAACCAAGGAACCAGGCACTGGTTCCCGGCAGGGGAACCTACGGATCAGTTCTCGTTTTCGTTCAGCGTACTGAGCGCTGCCCAACTTCCCGATCCGGGCCGATGCTACTATGTTCCCGAGACGGGGTCCACGACAAGCCCAAGCGATGGGCTCGATAGTCCTCCCTCTTTCTCGTTCTTCCGCGGGTGCCCGGACAACGACGGTGCATCCTATCCCAGCAATGCGCGGGTTAAGGTGGCCATCAAGGATGCTCTTGGTAACGGAATCGCGGGGTTCAACCCAGCTGATGTCCTTGTTCTCTTCAATGGG
>Ga0068858_100000668_pt1 | contig 35892 bp, 29 predicted proteins | sample KBSSwiS12_FD_66589 | JGI IMG/M metagenome (GOLD analysis project Ga0068858, IMG submission 66589) | Switchgrass rhizosphere microbial communities from Kellogg Biological Station, Michigan, USA - KBS Switchgrass S1-2 | ecosystem: Host-associated > Plants > Roots > Rhizosphere > Soil ... | reverse complement strand
TGAAATCGCGCGGTGATGGTCGTCCACCACCGCGCGATCCTTCCCGTATTCCAGAGCGCTAGCGCCGCCGGCCGCCGCCACCACCGCGCGATCCGCCGCCACCGCGCGATCCGCCGCCGTACGAGGACTGGCCCCCGCCCCGCTGATAGTTCCCGTAATCGCGCGTTTGACGCGAGCCCTGCTGCCGCGCCTGCGCATCCCGATCGAGCTGCCCCGTCGAGGGCTGCGTCCCCGCGCTGGGCCGGCTGCGATCGCCGGTCGACGGCTGGGTGCCCGCGCTGGGACGATCGCCGCGGCCGCCCGAAGGCTGCTGGCTGGGACGGTTGCCGCCGCCTTGAACGTCGGACCAGCCATTCCCCTTGTCCCACTGCTGCCAGCCGTTATCGCCCTTCTTGTACACATTGCCGTCGCGTCCCGCGTAGACGTCGTCACCCTTCGTCCCGACGAAGCCTTGGCGATTGTCGGTTTTCCAGCCCTTGTAGCTGCCGCCTCCCGATCCCTGCGCCTGCCACTTCGTGTTGCCGTTCCTGTCGGTGGTGCGCTGCGTCTTCACCCAGTCGTCGCCGCGCTGGACGTGCGACGACCCCCAGCTTCCGTAGACGTTCGAGCCCTGACGCGTGCCGGCGTAGGTCCCGGTGCGCGGGTTGTAGGCCTGCATGTAGCCGTTCGCTCCCGTCGGGCCCCACGCCACCGCTCCGCGCTTGTACGTGCCGGTCGATGGGTTGTAGCTCGCGCCGCGCGCGACGCCGCCGTACGGTCCATAGGCGGCCTGATAGCCGCCATAGGCGCCCGTCCACGGGTTGTAGGCAACACCGCCGCCGTAAGCGACGGGACGCGGGTAGTAGATGCCGCCGTGGTAATAAGGGGGGTAGTACCAGCCGCCGCCCCACATCGCGCACCCGAACGCGATCGTCATGCCCATGTAGCCCGCGGTGTAGCCGTACACGGGATAGTCGTCGTCATCGTCGACCACTGTCACGTAGGTCACGTGCGACATTGGCGAGTTCGACGGGATCTTGTAGATCTCCGCCGGCACGTTGGTGGTCACCACCCACGGACCTCCCGGCTTCGGCGACGTGAACCACACGCCCTGGGAGCAGAGGTAGTACTGATTCCCCACCTGGAGGACGTCGCTGGCCGTGTTCTCCGCGTAGGAAACCGACGTCCCTTCGATCTTCTTGAACTTGGGCTCCCCGTCATACACGACGTCCGGCGGCTTGAGGTTCTTGGCGTCCACCCGCGCCGTCCGCGGGACCTGAGCGAGCAGGATCGCGGTCGAGGCCTCGGGCGTGCCCGGCACGGACGAAAGGACACGCGACCGAGGATGCCCCTTCGGAATGTTCGCGAAATCGGGCGGCAGGCTCGTCGTGGCGAACGACCAGCCTCCCTTCTCCGGCTTCTTGCTCTTGAACCAGCGCCCCGAGAGGAGGACATAGAATTCCTTGTCGTCCTTCTTCATCCGGAACAGGTCCGTCTCGGTGTTCTGGACCCAGAGGAGATTCGTCCCCTCGACTTCCTCGAAGTCGGGCCCTCCGTCGAGAAGGATCAGCTCCGACGGCTTGTAGCTCACGAACACGACCGGCATCGGACCTTTCCGCTTGCCGGGCGGGATGTGGCCCTTCACCTCGGCCCAGTTTCCGTCGTTCGGGATCTTGTCGAAGCTCGGGGGAAGCTTTTTGGCTTCCTGCCACTTCTTCATGTCCTTCGAGCTGAGCCAGTAGGTGTCGTTCCGGACGTACGTGATCTTGGTGTCGTTGTCGACGAACACGTCCCAGTTGGTGTTGACCGCGTATGAGAGCGACGTCCCCGAGATCGGAATCCAGATCGGATCCGTGTCGAACTGGACCAGGATTGCTGGCTTCTGGCTCCAGAAGATCGGAGGCGCCTCCGTGTTGACGTCGACCCCCTTCACCGTGATCGTGGAGCGGTCCACCGCGGCGAGGATGCGGTCCAGGCTCACCAGCATGTTTTCACGAGGGAGCGATTTCCGGATCTCCTCGAGCACTTCCCGGCTCTGGGTCTTGTCGAGCGAGGAAAAGCTCATCGAGGTGACCTCGACCTTCTGGCAGTTGATCATTCGATCCTCGACGGATGTCGAGGTGGGGGTTTCCAGCCGCACGGTCCCGAGGCTGGGCTGGCCGCCCCCCTTCGGCGTGTATTCGACCGCGGCCATTGCAACCAGCCGCTGCTGCTTCTCCCAGCTCAACACTTGTGGTTGGTGGAGAACGATCAGGGCGCCGCTCGGCGCCTCGATCGCACGCGGCCAGCCGCCGTCGCCGGTCGAGGCGTCGTCGTCCGAGGTATCCGCGGCGCCAGGCGGCGGTGCGACCGCGGCTGTGACCCCAGGCGTCGCGACCGCGGCGGTCGGCGTCGCCGCGGGTGCTTGCGCGGCAGGCGCTGCCTGAGCGTCCGGGGTAGTCGCGGGCGGCTCCGTCGTGGGCGCGACCGTGGCGGCCGGCGGTGGAGCGGCCGCGGTCGAATCGGCCGACTGCGCGAGCGCGGCGTGAGTGATGGCTACAGCGAGCAGCGTCCCTGCTAGGGCAACTCCGAGGCGGGTGGGCATGGCGGTTCCGCGGTCACCGCATGCGGTGTCCGGGTCTCCTTCGGGCTGGGGTACGGGGGGTGATCATCCTCTCCGGAAAGATGCACCAGAATGCCCCGAAAGTCGATGGGTTCCGGCGGCTACCGGAGGGACCAGATGCCCAGCGCGAGGAGGGCCGAGAGGGCGAGCACGCGGTGGACGCTCCACCGGAAGCGGAGGAACAGCACCGCGCAGACCGCGGTGAGCAGGATCACGCGCGGGTCGAAGCTCGAAAGCACCGGCACGGTCCAGCGCACGATCCCCCAGCTCCCCGTGAGCACCTCGCTGAAGAGCACGTGAATCCCGAACCAGAGGCCCAGGCTAGCGATCACACCCAGGACCGCCGCGGTGATGCCCTCGAGCGCGCCGCGAAGTCTCGGGTCGGCTGAGATCCGCTCCACGTAGGGACCCGCGGTGAAGATCCAGAGATAGCAGGGGGCGAACGTGGCCCAGAGCGCGACGGCCGCGCCCGCCAGCCCGAGCGCGATGGCGGCGTCCGGGTGCGCGTGCGCGGCGGCGAGAAAGCCCACGAACAGGTTGACCAGGATGAGCGGGCCGGGCGTCGTCTCCGCGAGGCCGAGCGCGTCGACCATCTGCCTCGCGGTGAGCCAGCCGTGCTTCACGACGACGTCCTGCGCCATGTACGCGAGAACGGCGTACGCGCCACCGAACGTCACCACCGCGAGCTTCGCGAAGAAGACGGCCACTTGCGCGAGGATGTGCCCGGGCCCGAGCAGGAGGGCGAGCGCCGCGAGCGGACCGAGCCAGATCGCGAGCCACGTGGCCGCGGTCGCCGCCGTCTTCGACCAGGGTGTGTTCGCCCTCGCGCTCGAGTCCGGCCTGGCGCCAGGAGCGATGAGCGCGGCTCCCGTAGCGCCGGCGGCGAGCACCACGAACGGAAACGGAATCGCGAGGAAGAAGAGCGCGAGGAATGCGGCCAGGGCGATCACCCAGTGCACGCCTCGCTTCACCGCGCGCTTGGAGAGCCGCGCCACCGCCTCGAAGACGAGCACCAGGACCGCTGCCTTGATGCCGAGGAACGCGGCGCTCACCCAGGGGATCTGACCGAACAACACGTAGAGCGTCGCGAGCGCGGCGAGGAGCACGGCTCCCGGAAGTACGAACCACAAACCCGCGACGAGGCCGCCGCGCACACCGTGGAGACGCCACCCGATGTACGTCGCGAGCTGCGTCGCCTCGGGACCCGGCAGGAGCATGCAGAAGCCGAGCGCGCGCAGGAAGAGCCGCTCGTCGATCCACCCGCGCTCCTCGACGAGCACGCGATGCATGAGCGCGATCTGCGCCGCGGGACCGCCAAACGATTGAAGCCCGATGCCCGCCCAGACGCGGTTGGCCTCCGCCCGCGATACCGACGCGGGCGGAGGAACCACGATAGGGGCTGCCGGGGTGGCCGGCCCTGTCACGCGCGCTGGGCCGCGACCTTGGCCGCGGGCCAGTTGTGCGTCTCTTCGGTCGCGTCGCGGCACCAGCGATAGAGCGCGTCGTAGAGCTCCATCGCGTGCTCGAGCTGGGGCAAATCCTCGCGATACATTCGCGAGTAGCCGAGCGACGCCGCGAGGAGTCCCGCGCACTCGGGCGCGAGATCCATGCGGGCCGTGTCGGCGCCGCGCACGATGAGGGCGAGCCTTCGGAGCGGCTCGGACTCGAGGCCGAACTCGTCGAGCATGGTGTCGAACGTGCAGTGATCGCCGCGATGGCTGAAGAACTCGCCTTCGACGTCGAACGGAGTCGCCTGGAATCGCTCCCCGACGTCGTGCACCTCGGACGCCGGCACGAAGAGGAAGAGCGCGTTCGCGTCGACGAAGCGGCGGATCAGCCAGGGGCAGGCGATCCGGTCCACCTTGGGCCGCGCGCGCGTGGTCCAGCGCGTCCGTCCGTCGACGTCCCGGGCTGGGAGTCGGTCCGGCTTGACGAGGATCTGGCCGGCGTCACGCCACGCGACGTATCCGCCTTCGAGCGTTTCGGCCTCGATGCCGGCGGTGCGAAGCCACGCGGCCACGCCGTGGCTCAGCTTGCCGCCGCGCTCGCAGAGCACGACCACCGGGCGGCCGGCGAAGCGCGGGCCCCACTCGGCGACGGCGGCGAAATCGCGCTGAACGGCGCAGGGAATGAAGCGAGGGTCCTCGGCCCGATGATCCGGGACGCGGACGTCGACCACGACGGGTGCTTCGGGAGTTCCTAGGAGGCGGGAGAGCTGCGCGACGGTGATTTCGTGGAGCGATGGCATGGACGTCCTCCGTGAGAAAAAGTGGCTCGAGGACGCGATGTTTTGGCTGTCGCCTCACGAGGTACCCGCGCGAAACCCCTCGGCGGAAATGGTACGGCGTCGTCTGGGAGCGGTCAAGGGCGGCGGCTCAGGCACGACGGTCCATCTGCCGATACCTAGGAGATGCGCCGGATCCATCTCATCGTACTGACGCTCGCCCTCGCCTCGACCGCGTCCGCTCAGGGGATCTTCGAGTACTGGAAGGCCGGGGCGCACACGAAGCGTGGAGCGTCGCCGCTTCCGAGCACGCCGCCGTCATCCACGGTTCACCACGCGCCTGGCGCCACCCGGTCCGTGCACGCGCCCGCGGGACCGTCCCCGTGGACTCACGCCTGGTTCTCGGACCGCGCCGCCGTGGGCCGGCAGATCGCGATCTTCAAGGAGGCGGTGGCCGTCCCGATGATCGGGGAGACGTATCCACTCCCACGCGGCGGAGGCTTTCGCTGCACGCCCTTCGACGCCGCATCGCACCCTCCCGATGACCCCGAGCCCTGGGCCATGCGGTGCGCGGGACTGGACGCATCCGCCGCGCGCGAGAATTTCTTCGCCTGTCCCTCGCCCGGCAGCACCCCGCTTCTCGTGCAGGTCCGCTGGACCGTTCGCGTCCCGGCCGCCGCCGAGGCCGGCGAATGGCGCTCGTACTACCAGGCTCTCGCGGACACGTTGACGCACGCCTTCGGCCCGCCCGACACGTTGAGCGGCGCGGTGCTCCAGTGGGACCGGTCCGACCACAGGGTCACGGCACGGCTCCATGGCGCCTCCGCGCACCCGGACTCGGTCGAGATTCTCGCTCGCGCGACCGCGCTCCCCGCTCCACGAACGGAGTCCGCCGGCCGCTGATCGTCGTAGCCCTGTGGTAGCCTGAACCCAGGCATGGCCAAGGAGCGCGTGAACGATCGAGGGTCGCTGCGACGCATGCGACCAGCCAGGCTGACGCTCTGGCTTCCGTGGGTCCTCGGTGGCGCGCTCCTCACCGTGGTCGTCATCGCCGCCCTCCACTACTCCGAACAGCAGCAGATCATCGAGCTCATGCAGCGGGCCCACCCATGGTGGCTCGTCGCGGCGATCGTCCTCCAGATCCTCACCTACGTGACGGAATCCGGGATCTGGCTGCGCGTCGGTGAGGCATCCGGCTCCCGCCTGTCGCGGCACAAGGCGTTCGAGCTGAGCGTGGCCAAGCTCTTCGTCGACCAGGCCATTCCCTCGGCCGGGGTTGGAAGCGGCATCTTCGTGGCCAAGGCGCTCGAGCAGCGCATGCCCGAGCGGGCCGTGAAGGCGGCTGTCCTCCTCAACTTCGCCTCGTTCTATCTCTCGTACGTGATCGCGATGGTCATTGCGCTCTTCATCCTGGTGCGGCACGGCCACGTTCATCGCGTGATTCTGGGGACCGCCATCGCGTCGCTCATCTTCGCGTCCGCGGTGAGCGCGCTCCTTCTGGCCGCGTCCGGCCACGGCCTGAATCGCGTCGCTGGGTGGCTCAAGAAACTCCCCATTCTCCGGAAGATGTACGCCTATCTCGCGGCCGCCGATCCGAAGATCGTGCGCGGTCCCCGCATCCTCCGCGACACGATCCTCCTCCAGCTCACGATCGTGGTGCTGGACGTGGGCACCATCTGGACTCTCATCGCGTCGTTCGGGATCAGGGCGCCGATCGGGGCCGTGTTCACGAGCTTCATGATCGCGAGCATGGTGCGCATGATGGGGATCGTGCCCGGGGGCCTCGGCACGTTCGAGGCGTCGTCGGTGCTGATGCTCCGTCTCTCGGGCATCGACCTCCCGGTCGCGCTCTCGTCCACGCTGCTCTTCCGAGGGCTCAGCTTCTGGCTGCCGATGCTCCCCGGATGGTACATGGCTCATCGGGCCGTGAGTCCGGACTCGGGCTCGTCCGCTCGCAAGTCGGCCGGCTGATCGAAGGGACCGCCGCCCCTGCTATACTCCCGCCGCTCATGGAATCCCCCAAGGGGACTCCGTCCCCCTCCGATGTCACCCGAACCTTTCTTCGCTGGCGTCAGGGCGACCCCGACGCGCTGAACGCGCTGCTCCCGCTCGTCTACGACGAGATGCGCCGCCTCGCAGGCAGCTACCTCCGGAACGAGGGCGCCGGACACACGCTTCAACCGACGGCGCTCGCCCACGAGGCCTACATCCGGCTGCTCGATCAGCGCCAGGTGTCCTGGCAGAACCGGGCGCACTTCATGGGGCTCGCCGCGCAGGCGATGCGACGCATCCTCGTGGACCATGCGCGCCGACGCGACGCACAGAAGCGCGGCGGAGGCGCGATGCGAGTCACGCTCGAGGATGCCGACGCCGCGGGCGAGGCGCTTTCGAGCGCGCTTCCGCTCGACGTCCCCGCCGAGGAGCTGGATCAGGCGCTCGATCGCCTCGCCATGCTCGACGAGCGCCAGGCGCGCGTGGTCGAGCTGCGCTTCTTCACCGGCCTGTCCATCGAGGAAGCGGCGGAGGCGCTAGCGGTTTCACCGGCGACGGTGAAGCGCGACTGGACGCTCGCGCGCGCGTGGCTCCATCGCGAGCTCAAGGGGCGGATGGGCTGAGAGGCTCGCCCCCCCGGCGCCCGGGGCACCCCCCTACCGAGGGTTACATTTCCATGCGCGAAATGGAAAATGGGGGCGCCTTGCGGGGCGTGTGCGCGGCCCTGCACATCCTCTGATTCCAACGATTTAGAACCGATTCGCTGGCTTGGCACGGCGTTCGCTCCTTGCTAATCCACTATGACTCCTCGGCCTACAGCATCGACGCGCGCGCAGGCCCTGCTCCACGTCACGGTCGGCCTCGCGCTCCTGGTGGCTCTCGCGAGCTGCTCGCATGTCGGCAGACTCACGCCCCTATCCCAGACGATCGCCCCCGTCGACACGACGGGCGGCCAGAATCCGCAAGCCGCGGTGCGTCACACCGCAGCCGCTCCTTACCACCCGATGTACGGGGCGGACACGCTGGTCGGCTTCGTGCCCGGCACCGGCGACTCCGCACGGCGCTATCTGGGCCGCCTGCGCTCCGGGTACACGGCCGACACCCTCAACCTCATCCTGCTCGGCGACAACCGTCCCGGCTTCCGCACGACGCGCATCAACGGGGACATCGCCATCATCAAGGAAGGGATCTCGCCCAATCCGGTGAAGATTGCGCGAGGCCTCATCCACGTTCCGATTGCGCTCGTGAAGGGGATGGTTCCCGATGCCGGACTCGTCCGCGATGTTCCTTATCTCTTCACGAACAATCCGAAGTGGGGACGCGAGCACCAGGTTCTGCACGCGGTCATGACGAAGATCGATACGCTGAAGGCCCACGATCAGGTCGTGGCCGCGGCGATCAATACCGGAGACCTCGTCTACGATGGAAGGAATCCGGCGAACTGGGAGCGGTTCATGCGCATCTGGCAGCCGCTCTCGGCGCGCGTTCCCTACATGGCGGTGGCGGGCAACCACGAGAAGACGTGGTCCGAGGACGGCCTCGCCAACTGGCGCGCCGCGACCGGACTCCCCATCGCGGGCGACCGCCTTTACTACTGCTTCGATTCAGCCGACGGGTGGGTCCGCTTCATCGCGCTCGACTCGAATCCCATCACCAATCCAGGGGTGCACTGGTCGAAGGACGTGCAGGTCAAGTACTCGAAGGAGCAGGTGGACTGGCTCACCGCGCGTTTGAAGGAGCATCGCGGTCCCTCCTTCGTCTTCATGCACAGTCCTCCCTACTCCGCGGGCTATCACCGCATGGACTGGGAGATGGACGACGTGATGCGCGAGCGCCGGAACCAGATCGTGAAGGCCATGCACGAAGGCGGCATCTCGGTGCTCGTCGGGGGGCACGAGCACGACTACGAGCGGGCGCTCCTGACGTGGTCGGACGGGCAGGTCCTGATCGCGATGGTGCAGGGGGGCGCGGGCGCGCCGCTTCATCCACTGCAGCCGCCGGCGCAGTCGGCCGCGATCATCGCCAGCTCGTCCACGCCTCCCGGCGCCAAGATCGAGCCGAAGAACGTGTACACGGCGATGATCAACAACTTCACGCTGCTCAAGCTGTGGTTCGGGGGCGGAGAGCTTCAGACCTATGCGGTGCAGAAGGACGGCTCGGTGAAGCTCGCGGACCTGGTGAAGATCGATCTCGAGCGATTCGGCAAGCCGAAGATCGATCAGTACAAGGTCGTCGTGCAGCCCACGTCCCGGGTGCAAGCCTCAGGGATGGAAGCTCGGGACAAGGCGGGCGTGACCGCGAAGTCCGATACCACCGCGGCAAGCCGGCGGCTCGAGACGTCGCGCGCACCCGGAAAGAAGAAGCCGGGCCTTCGCCCGGCATCCACTCCCAAGTCGAGCACCACGAAGACGACGAGTACGCACAACCACGCCCAGTGAGGCGTGGGCGAGCTAGCTCGCCCTACGCCTTCTCCCGCGCGAACACCCGCTTCATCTCGAACGAGCGCTGTCCCTCGACCTTGGTCTTCACCTCGAGGGTGGCGCCCTTGTCCTTGAGCGAGTACGTCTGCGTCACCTTCACGCCTTCACGCGGCTCGCTCACGGCCTCGAGCTTGCCTTCCTTCCATGTGCCCTGGGCTTCCATCACGCTCATCGGCGCTGCCGGCGCGATGCCGGTCGCGATCCGGAGCATCTCGGTGTCGGTGGAGTCCTCGATGCTCACGTAGCCGTCGTGCTGCGCGATATGGATCAGATTGGGCAACCGTCCAGGACGACCCGCGCCGCGCCCTTCGGGACCGCCGGGACCGCCGCCTTCAGGTGGTGGTCCGCCCTCTCCTCCGCCCCATCCGCCGTGCATCCCGCCGCCATGCATGCCTCCGCCGTGCATCCCTCCACCCCCATGACCGCCCCCCATTCGGTGGGGCGGCTTGTCGCTGCGCTCGGGATCGAAGCGCCAGGCACCGCTCAAGTCCGCGATCCCAGCCTTGGGATCCCCCGCCTTGGGGGCGCTCTTGGCCGCGACCGCAACTCCCGCGGTCGCAAGGCCGATGAGCGCCACCCCGATCAGGATTCGCTTCATGATTCCCTCCTCCCTATTCGAGACCCACACCGATGCCTACCTCGAGTTCCGCCGCTCCGGCGGTCCCCGATGATCGTCATCGTGTCCCGGGCCACCACCGAAACGCCCTGGCCGCATGTCCGCCAGCTTCTTGCGCTGGTCTGACGTGAGCACCTTGCGCGCGTCGAGCGCCGCTCTCGCGTTCGCCTTCATGAGCTCGCCGCGAAGCTGGGACAGGTTCTCGATCTTCGCGTCCACGGCCGACGCGGACGGCGAGTCGTTGCGCATGAGATCGCGCAGGTCGAGTCCCGCGGTCTCGAGATTGGCGCGAAGCTGAATCTCTTTGCGCTCGAGGTCGCCGCCGATGTCGCGCAGCTTGTCCTTCTGCGTGCCGGTGAGATCGAGCTTCTCGGCCAGACGCCCACCGTTGTCCATCAAGAGAATGCGTTCCGGTCCGAGGAACATCCCGCCACCCATGCCCATGCCCCCGCGCCCTCCGAAGCCGCCCCGACCGCCGCCGTGCATGCCCGGGCCGCCGTGGCCGTTCATCATGCGATGCGGCCCTCCCTGGTCGTCTTTGTGGTCGCTCTGGGCTACGGCGATGCCGGCTGCCAGCGCCACCACCGCGACGAGCCCGAGGACCAAGATGATCCGTTTCATGTCGTTTCCTCCCTGGGGCGGTGCGAACGCCCTCCCGCCCGCGTCGCGCGGGCGGCGAGGATCGACGCTCCCCGTCCTCTCTGGAAGAAGATACCGGCCAAGGTGTGGCAGAAGTGTGGCAGGGGTCGGGCAAAGTCGGGCAAGTGGCCCGGGCGTGTGGCATTGCGGGCGGTTTCGAGGGTAGATTGAGGATGAAGGCACCGCCCGAAAGGAGACCGTGGTGAAGCAGCAGATCCTGGTCGTGGAAGACGACGCCCGCATCGCCGACCTCATCGTGAAGAACCTGGAGGCGGTCGGATACGCGTGTCACACGTCGCCGGACGGCGGGCGCGCGCTCGCGGACTACGAACGCCTGCGCCCCGCTCTCGTCGTGCTGGATCTCGGGCTCGGCGGGCTCGACGGCCTCGAGGTCGCGCGGCGGATCCGGAAGGAGAGCGACGTCCCGATCCTGATGGTCACCGCCCGCTCCGGCGAGAGCGACAAGCTCCTCGGGCTCGAGATCGGCGCCGACGACTACGTCACGAAGCCGTTCAGCACCGCGGAGCTCGTGGCGCGCGTGCGCGCGCTCCTCCGGCGGTCCACCGGCACCGTGCGTGAGCGCACGATCGAGCTGGGCGGGCTCGCCATCGATCCCGCGCGCCGCGTCGTGGAGCGCGAGGGGAGGCCCGTCGCGTTGAGCACGCTCGAGTTCGATCTCCTTTACTTCCTCGCGTCGCGCCCGGGCCGCGTGTTCAGCCGCGAGGCGCTGATGCAGCAGGTGTGGGGATCGGATCGCGTGGTGGACGATCGCTCGATCGACAGTCTCGTGAGCCGCCTTCGCCAGAAGCTCGAGCCCGACACCTCGCAGCCCCGCTACATCCAGACGGTGTGGGGCGCAGGCTATCGATTCGCGGAGTACGAGCATTGAGCGCGGACACGACGAAGCGCGGCGGCGGAAGCCTCTTCTGGACCTTTGCCGGCGTCTTCCTCCTCACGATCGTGGCCGGCGCAGCGGTGCAGTGGTTCGTCGCCGCGGGCGTGCTCGGTCCACTGGAGCAGCGAGACGCGCGCAACCGCGCGGAGAGCGCGGTGTCGAGGGCAGCGGCAGACATCGCCGCGCTTCCGGATGCCGGCGACGTGCAGGCCATCCGCTCGATTCTCGCGAGCTCGGACGAGCCCGGAATGCCCGGGCGACTCCTCTATCGATCGGCGGACGGACGGCTCGTCGTCGGAGGACGCGGGCGCGGGCCACGCGGCGGGGCGCGATTCGAGGGGGCGCCTCCCGGTTCCCTGGGACGAGGCGACTTCGGAGGGCGCGGCGACTTCGACGGACGCGGAGAGCTGGGCGGACCTCCGCCGGGTGCACCCGGGGGACGAGGCTTCGGGCGCCCCGGATTCGAACCCCGCCGCGAGATCCTCGCGCATCAGGACGTCCTCCGCGCCGGACAACCGATCGGCGAGGTGATCGCGCTCCGCTTCGCGCGTCCACCGCTAGGAATCGTGGGATCGAGGCCGGCGCTTCTCTTCCTTCCCATCACGATTCTCGCGGCCGCAGTTGCGGGACTCTTCATGGTGCGCATCCTCGTGCGCCGCCTGCGCGGCCTCGAAACTCTCGCCGCGCGCGTTGCGAGCGGCGATCTCTCGGCGCGCATCCACGATCCCAGCGGAGACGAGATCGGACGCGTCGCCCGGCGCTTCGACGAGATGACGGAGAACCTCGCCGACGCGAAGCGCCGCGTGGAGGAAACCGCGGAGCAGCGGAAGCGCCTCTTCGCCGATATCACGCACGAGCTGGCCACTCCGCTCACGTCCATCCGCGGCTACGCCGAGACGCTCGTCGATCCGGGCGTGGGCACCTCCGACGAGGAGCGCGCGCGCTATCTTCGCGGGATCCTCGACGAGTCGCGCCGCATGGACCAGCTCATCAAGGATCTCTTCGAGCTGGCCCGACTCGAGGCCGGAGCGACACCGCTCGCGCGCGAGCGGATCGACCTGGCCGCGCTCTCCAAGAACACCATCGACCGCTTCGAACCGCGCTTCCACGCCGCGGGACTCAAGGTGAGCTGGCGGCGCGACGGCGACGACGCCACGATCCTGGCCGACGGGCGACGCATGGAGCAGGTGGTCGAGAATCTCCTCACGAACGAGCTCCGCTACGTGCCGTCCGGTGGAAGCGTCGAGGTATCACTCGCGTCGGCCAACGGGCGCGTCCGGCTCGAGGTGAGCGATGACGGCCACGGCATCGCCCCCGAGGATCGCGAGCGTGTGTTCGAGCGGTTCTACCGCGCGGAGCACGCGCGCCCCGCCGGGAGCGAGGACAAGGGATCGGGGCTCGGGCTCGCGATCGTGCGCGAGATCGTGGAGCGACACGGCGGCACCGTGCGCGCGGAAGCGCGGCTGCCGCGGGGATTGTCGATCGTGATCGAGCTGCCGCGGGTGGGCGGAACCACCGCCTAGACTGTCCGATTCCGGGATTTCCGATCCCGAATCCGGGCAGTTCGAATCCTTTCCGCCGGGCGGGACGCGCGCTCGATGTCTCTGGCCCGCAAGGGCTTGATCCGCATCCCAGGCCCTGGCACATCGCTTGCCCTCTCCCCCCGCGTGGACGTTCAGCGAACCATCAAACCCAAGCGCCCCCGCTATCTCGTCGCCGCCGCCCTGGCGATCGTTCTCGTGCTCGCCACGCTCGCGCTCACGCGGGCGGATTCCGCGGTCCCGAGCGTGAAGCGCTCCATGCTCACCATCGACACCGTCAAGCGTGGTCCGATGCTGCGCCAGGTGCGCGGGCCCGGAAATCTCGCCCCGGAGCAGATCCGCTACATCACCACGCTCACCCCCGGGCGCGTGGAGCGGATCCTCGTGCGCCCGGGCACCGCGGTCGTGGAGAGCACCGTCCTCCTCGTGCTCGGCAATCCGGACGTGAACATCCAGGCGCTCCAGTCGGAGCAGCAGCTCACCGCCGCGCAGGCGCAGCTCGCCACCGTGCGGCTGGATCTGGAGAACCAGCGCTGGACGCAGCAGTCGAACCTCGCTTCGGTGAGGCGCCAGTGCGACGACGCGGTCCGCCAGGTCGAGGCGTCGCAGGAGCTGGACAAGCAGGGGATGATCCCGAAGCTCGAGATGCGCCGGCTCGAGGATTCCGCCAAGGAGATGCGCACGCGGCTCGACGTCGAGACGCAGCGGCTCGCGATGATCTCCTCCTCCATCGAGCCTCAGGTCGCGGTGCAGAAGGAACAGGTGCGCCGGCTTCAGGCCATCGCGGCGTTCCAGCGCGGGCAGGTCGCCTCCATGACCGTGCGCGCGGGGGCCGCCGGGATCGTGCAAGAGCTGTCGCTCGAGGTCGGCCAGTGGGTGACTTCGGGAATGAACCTCGCGATCGTGGCGCAGCCGGGCCGGCTCAAGGCCGTGCTCCACATACCCGAGACGCAGGCCCGCGATGTCGTGCTCAACCAGTCGGCGTCGATCGATACACGCAACGGCATCGCGCGCGGCCACGTGATCCGCATCGATCCCGCCGTGCAGAACGGGACCGTCACCGTGGAAGTCGCGCTCGACGGCAAGCTGCCTCCGGGCGCGCGCCCCGACATGAGCGTCGACGGAACCATCGAGGTGGAACGCCTGTCCAACGTGCTGTACGTGGGGCGGCCGGTGCTGGGCGACGCTGAGAGCGCGACCCATCTGTTCCGCCTCGATCCCGATGGCGAGCACGCGACTCGCGTGCCGGTGCGACTAGGACGAGGCTCCGTGAGCGAGATCGAGGTAGCCGCCGGCTTGCGCGCCGGCGACAAGGTGATTCTGTCCGACATGTCGGAGTGGGACGACCACAAGCGAGTCCGGCTCCGCTGACCGGAATCGAGGAGACCAACGTGAAGGCCAAGGGCGAGACGCTGATCCGGCTGGACGGCATTCGAAAGATCTTCTACACGGACGAGGTCGAGACGCATGCCCTCTCGGGCATTCATCTCGAGATCCGCTCGGGCGACTACCTCTCCATCGCGGGGCCGTCGGGCTGCGGGAAGACGACGCTCCTCTCGATCCTCGGACTCCTCGACACGCCCACCGAGGGCACGTACACGCTGAACGGACGCGCCGTGTCGGGCCTGAGCGACGTCGAGCGGGCGCGCGTCCGGAATCGCGAGATCGGCTTCATCTTCCAGGCATTCAACCTGATCGGCGACCTCACCGTGTACGAGAACGTGGAGTTGCCGCTCACGTACCGGGGGATCGGCGCAGCCGAGCGGAAGAAGCGCGCGGAGTCGGCGCTGGAGCGCGTGGGCATGGCGCATCGCGTACGCCACTACCCTGCGCAGCTCTCGGGCGGCCAGCAGCAGCGCGTCGCGGTGGCGCGCGCCATCGCGGGCGATCCGGTCATCCTGCTGGCGGACGAGCCCACGGGGAATCTCGATTCGCGGAACGGCGAGACGGTGATGGGGCTCCTGCGGGATCTCCACCGGGGCGGCACGACCATCTGCATGGTGACACACGATCCGCGTTACGCGCTCTACGCGGAGCGCACGGTGCACATGGTGGACGGACAGATCGTGCGCGACGAGGCCGAGGCGCGAGAGCTCGCCGCGCAGGGAGCCGAAGCGTGAGCCGCTGGGTCATGGACGTGCGCTATTCGGCGCGGCGCCTCTTGAGCCGTCCCGGATATGTGGTGCTCGCGGTGCTCACCCTCGCCCTGGGATCGGGGGGACTCGCCGCCATCATCAGCGTCGCGCGCCCGCTCCTCTTCGAGCCCCTTCCCTATCAGCGCGAGAGCGAGATCGGCGTGCTCTACCACCGGGGAGACTGGACCGAGCAGGAATTCCTGTACCTGAGGCCTCAGTTCCAGGGATTCCGGTCCATGGCGGCGTATCACGCCATGGGCTCCACGCTCGAGATCCCGGGACGCCCGCTCCGGCTGCTCGAGGGAATCCACACGTCCGCGGAGCTTTTCCACGTGCTCGGGGCGCAGCCGTTCCTCGGGCGAACCTTTCGCAACGGTGACGATGTGCTCGGCTCGGAGCCGACGGCGGTCATCAGCTATGACCTGTGGCGCGATCTCGGGTCCGACCGCTCCATCGTCGGGCGGCGCTTCAATCTCGGTGGCGAGATGAAGACGGTTGTCGGGGTGATGCCGCCCGGCTTCTGGTTTCCGTCACCGTCGGTACAGGTCTGGACCGCGGCGCCTCTCGATCCCGAGAGCCGCGTCGGCAACTACACCCTCATCGGCCGCATCGATCCCACGGCCCGGATGGACCGGATGGAGGTCCCCCTCCACGCGCTCACCGCGCGACTGGCCGCCCGGTTCACGTACCCGGCGCAGTGGGACAAGACTCGCGCACCGGAGATCACCCCGGTGCGCGAGTTCCTGGTCGGCGACATGAAGCCCGGGCTCCTCGCGACGCTGGCGGGGATGGCGCTGATCCTCCTCATGGCGTGCGTCAACGTGTCCGCGCTCATGCTGGGGCAGGTCGGCCGGCGCAGCACGGAGCTGGCGGTTCGCTCGGCGCTCGGCGCGGGACGGCAGCAGATCCTGCAGCAGCTCGTGATCGAGGCGGCGCTCATCGGCGTGCTCTCCGCACTCGCGGGCGGGCTCGTCGCGTCCGTTGGGTTCCGGACGCTTGTGCGCGCGCTTCCGCTGGGTGAGCTCTCCGGCGCGGCGCACCTTGACTGGTCGCTCTACACCGCCGCCATCCTCGTGGCCATGCTCGCCGCGCTTGCGACCGCGCTCATCCCGGCGATCGTCGTCTGGCGCGGCGACCTGCGCGGCGCGATGACCCACGTGCGCACGGGCGGGCTCTCCGCCCGCGGCACCAGGCTCGAAGGGAGCCTCGTCGTGGCGCAGATCGCCCTCGCGGTTCTCCTCGGCGCGGGCGCCGGCCTTCTCATCCGGAGTGTCGCCAACCTGCACCGGATCGAGCCGGGCGTGCGCGTGGAGCGCGTGGCCGTGATCGACGCCGCGATGCCGACGCAGCTGTCGATCGACGACCGTCATCGCAGCGTGCTCGACCTCCTCCCCGCGCTGCAGGCGCTTCCCCGCGTGCGCTCCGTCGCGGCGACCGAGAAGCTGCCGCTCCGCGGGTCGGGCGATTCGTGGGGCATCGGGATCGAAGGAAAGCCGGACCTCCCCACGAGCACCACGTACATGCGTCTCGTCACCCAGGACTACTTCAAGACGCTCGGCGTGCCTCTCCGAAAGGGGCGCGACTTCTCGTCGTCGGACCGGAACGACACGCGGCGCGTCACCATCATCAACGAGGCTCTGGCCGCGAAATACTTCCCGAACGAGGATCCGCTCGGCCGGATCATCAACACCGGGTTCGAGGGAGGCGAGCTGATCGTGGGCGTCGTCGGCAATGTCGCCGAAGCCGAGCTGACCGACGCACCCGCCCCCGCGCGCTACATGCTCTACGGGCAGACGCCGTTCGTGCCGCAGCAGGTGTCGTACGTGCTCGCCGCGGATCGCCCCGAAGCCGTGGACGAGGTGCTGCGCGAAGCCCGGGCCACCGTGGAGCGCCGCGGGCAGAACCTCGCGGTGCAGGACGCGGTCACGATGGGCTCGGTTCTCGACAAGGCGATCGGCGCGCCGGGTCGTGTCGCGATCTTGCTATCGCTTCTCGCCGGCCTCGCGCTCGTGCTGGGATCGATCGGCGTGTACGGCATGATCTCGCAGTTCGTGTCCCGCCGGACGCGTGACTACGGCGTCCGGATCGCGCTCGGACTCACCCCCACCGGCGTGATCTCGCACGTGCTCGGGCGCGGTCTCAAGCTGGTGGCGCTGGGCTGCGCCTTCGGCATCGGCGCCGCCATGGTGCTCACGCGGCTCCTCTCCTCGCTTCTCTACGGCGTCCCCGCGGCCGACCTCCCCGCGTTTGCGGCTGCGGTCCTGGCGCTGGTGATGGTGGGGACCGTGGCCGCCCTGGTCCCCGCCCGCCGGGCCAGCCGGACCGATCCGGTCGCCGCGCTGCGGCAGGAGTAGCACACTGGCGTCCAGCCCGGGCTGAGCTACCATGAAGCTCGTGAATGCCAACGGCTCCGCCATCCTCGTCGCCGACGATCAGGCCGACGTCCTCGAGGCGCTTCGCCTGCTCCTGAAGGGCGAAGGGTTCCGCGTCGAGACCGCGAGCTCGCCCGCCGGGGTCCTGCGCGCGCTCGGAGAGCGCGAGTTCGATGCCGTGTTGATGGACCTGAACTACGCGCGCGACACGACCTCCGGCCGCGAAGGGCTCGACCTGCTCGGCGAGCTGCGCACGCTGGATCCCACGGTCCCGGTGGTCGTGATGACCGCGTGGGGCAGCATCGAGGGGGCGGTCGAGGCCATGCGGAAGGGCGCGCGCGATTACATCGAGAAGCCGTGGGACAACACGCGCCTTCTCCGCACGCTGCGCACCCAGGTGGACCTGGGACGCGCGCTTCGTCGGAGCGAGCGGCTCGAGAGCGAGAACCGGCTCCTGCGACGCGAAGGCGCTCCGGAGCTGATCGCGGATTCCCGCGCCATGCAGCCGGTCCTCAACCTGCTCCGGCGCATCGGACCGTCCACGGCCAACGTCCTCATCACCGGCGAGCACGGCACGGGGAAGGAAGTGATGGCGCGATGGCTGCACGAGCTCAGCCCGCGCGCCGAGCGGCCGCTCGTGACGGTGAACGCGGGGGGGCTCGCGGAGGGCGTCTTCGAGAGCGAGCTCTTCGGCCATGTGAAGGGCGCGTTCACGGACGCGCGGGTCGACCGCATCGGATACTTCGAGATGGCGGACGGCGGGACGCTCTTCTTGGACGAGATCGGGAATCTCAAGACCGCGCAGCAGGCCAAGCTCCTCCGGGTGCTCCAGACGGGGGAGTTCACGCGCGTCGGCTCCTCGCGAGCCAAGCAGGTCGACGTCCGCGTGCTCGCGGCGACCAACATCGACATCCGGCAGGAAGTGAGCGAAGGCCGCTTCCGCGAGGATCTCCTCTACCGGCTCAACACGGTCGAGATTCATTTGCCCCCGCTGCGCGAGCGCGCGGAAGACATTCCCCGTCTCGCGACGTCGTTCCTGGCGCGTGCCGCCGGGCGCTACGGCAAGCGGATCGTGGGCTTCACTCCCGAAGCGCTCGCAGTCATGGCGGCTCATCCGTGGCCCGGAAACGTCCGGGAGCTCGAGCACGCGGTGGAGCGCGCCGTGCTCCTCGCGTCCGAGGACGCACGCATCGGCCCCGCCGATCTGCTGCTCCGTCCCGTGGCGGAGGGATCGGGCCGTCTGGAGGACATGACGCTCGATGAAGTGGAGCGCCATCTCATCCGGCGCGCGCTCGACCGTCATGAAGGGAACGTGAGCCGGGCGGCCGACGCGCTCGGCCTCAGCCGGAGCGCGCTCTACCGCAGGCTGCAGCAGCATGACCTCACCCCCTGAGGGGGCGCGCCACGGCGGCCTGAGCTTCGAGCGCCGCCTCCTGATCTGGGCGCTCCTCACCGGCCTTCCCGGCACCGCGCTCGCGCTCGTGCTCCTCTGGACGGGCGACTTCGACGTCCGACTCCGATGGACCGGAACGATCCTCCTGCTCCTCCTCTGGACCGCGCTCGCGGTGCGGCTGCGCGAACGCGTCATCCGCCCCGTGCAGACTCTCTCCAACATGATGTCCGCGCTCCTCGAGGGGGATTACTCCATCCGCACGCGGGACACGCGCCCCGAGGACGCACTGGGGCTCGCCTTCCGCGAGATCAACGCGCTGGGGCAGACGCTTCGCGAGCAGCGGCTCGGCGCGCTCGACGCGAGCGCGCTCTTGCGCAAGGTGATGGAGGAGATCGACGCGGCCGTCTTCGTCTTCGATCACGAGGGCCGCCTCCGGCTCGTGAATCGAGCCGGCGAGCGCATGCTCGGGCGTCCGTCGGAGCGCCTCCTCGGATTGACCGCGCACGACCTTGCACTGGATGGAGCGCTCGGGACGGATGGGCCGCAAACCGTGGACGCGCTCTTCCCCGGCCGCGCGGGACGCTGGGAAGCGCGCTCGACCCAGTTCCGCCAGGGCGGCCTGCCCCACCGGCTCCTCATGATGACGGACCTGAGCCGCGCGCTGCGGGAGGAGGAGCGCATGGCGTGGCAGCGCCTCGTCCGCGTGCTCGGGCACGAGATCAACAACTCGCTCACGCCGATCATGTCCATCGCCGGAAGCCTGCGGGACCGCGTGAAGCGGGAGGAGCGTTCGGCGGATCTCGAGGCGGACCTCGATCGCGGTCTCGAGGTCATCGTCGGCCGCACGGAAGCGCTCCGCCGGTTCATGAGCGCGCATGCGCGGCTCGCCCGGCTCCCGTCCCCGCGCCTCCAGCCCCTCGACGTGGAGACCTGGATCCGCCGCGTCGTCGCGCTCGAGACGAGGCAGCCGGTCGAGGTCGTGCCCGGACCGTCGATCGCCCTTCAAGCCGACGGCGACCAGCTCGATCAGGTGCTCATCAACCTGGTCCGGAACGCGGTGGAAGCGGCGGCGGAGACGAGCGGCGGCGTGCGTGTGGGATGGAAGCGCGACGGGAGCGTGGTCAGCGTCCGCGTGGAAGACGATGGCCCCGGCCTTCCCCTGTCCGCGAATCTCTTCGTCCCCTTTTTCACGACGAAGCCGAACGGGACCGGCATCGGGCTCGTCCTGAGCCGCCAGATCGCCGAAGCCCACGGCGGGTCCCTCTCGCTCGAAGGACGGGAGGGCGGGGGCTCGGTCGCCGTTCTCAGGCTCCCGATCGAAGGCGCGTAAGCCGCTCGACCTGTCGACACGACCCCGCTATTCTCTCCCCGACCAATGGCCACGACCTGTTCTGGAGTCCTCGAAATGCTGCCCCGCGGGGGCGGCTTCCTGCGCGACCCCGCGCACTCGTTCCAGCAGAGCCGTGACGACGCCTTCGTCCCGGACGCGCTGATCCGCCGCTACGGCCTAGTCGCTGGGGCGTTCGTGGGCGGTGTGAGCCAGCCGGGACGCCAGGGCCCGCAGCTCGCGGACGTCGAGCTGGTCTCGGGTCTCGCGCCGGACGCCTTCCGCACGCGCACCCCGTTCGCGAAGCTCGTCGCGACGAGCCCCAACCGCCGCTTCCGCCTCGGCGACTCCGGCATCGCCTCGATGCGCATCATCGATCTCTTCGCCCCCGTCGGACGCGGCACGCGCGGACTGATCGCGTCGCCTCCGAAAGCGGGCAAGACCCAGCTCCTCGAGGATTTCGCGAGGGCGATCCACGCCGATTCGCCGGAGACTCGTATCGTGGTTCTCCTGGTCGACGAGCGCCCCGAGGAAGTGACGCACTTCCGCCGCCAGGTGCCCGTCGAGGTGATCGCGAGCAGCAGCGACCAGGGCACCGCCGAGCACGTGCGCGTGGCCAATCTCTGCATGGCGCAGATCCGCTGCGAGCTCGAGGCCGGCCATCACGTCGTCGTGCTGGTCGACAGCCTCACGAGGATGGGGCGCGCGTTCAACGTGCGCGGCACCGACTCGGGCCGCACCATGAGCGGCGGGATCGACGCGCGCGCGCTCGAGATTCCGCGTCAGTTCTTCGGGATGGCGCGGAACGTGGAGAACGGGGGTTCGGTCACCGTCCTCGCGACCGCCCTCATCGAGACGGGGTCGCGGATGGACGACCTGATCTTCGAGGAATTCAAGGGGACGGGAAACAGCGAGATCGTGCTGGACCGCCAGCTCGCGGACCAGCGCGTGTTCCCCGCGATCAACATCGCGAAGACCGGCACGCGTCGCGACGAGCTTCTCTACTCCGCCGACGAGATCGCCGCCATCAATCGCATGCGCCGCCAGGCGCTCGAGATGCCGCCCAAGCAGGCGATCCTGGACATGCTCAAGGTGCTGGAGACATTCCCCAAGAATGAGGACCTGCTGAAGCGCGTGGGGTGAGACCGTATCGCCTCAGACTACCGGCGTCCCCCGCCACCGTAACGGCCACCACCACCGCCGCCACCTCCGCCGCGATAGCCGCCGCCACCTCCGCCGTACGAGCGACCACCGCCGCCACCGTAGTAGCGACCGCCACCGCCGTACGAACGCTGATTGCCACCGCCGTAGTAGCCTCCGCCGCTGCGATAGCGCTGGCCACCACCGTTGCCGTAGTAAGGCTGCTGACCACCGTTGGAGCGCTGCTGGCCGCCATTGCCGTAGTACCGCTGCTGCCCGCCACCGCCGTAGTACCGCTGCTGCCCACTACCGCCGTTGTAGCGTTGCTGGCCGCCGTTGCCATAGGAGCGTCCGCCGTACGCTGAGCGGTCGCGGCTGCCGCCACCCGATTGCGGCGTGCGGTACGTGCCGTTTGGCGCCACCGACCGGCCGCCGTCACGCTGGCGGTAGAGGTTCCCGCGCTGAGGATCCAGATTGCCGTTCTGGCGATTGAGCACGCCGCGCTGACCCCCGTACATGAGATCGCGCTGACGCGAGCCGATGGTGCTCATGCCGTTCGTCATGCCGCGAGGCGCATAGCTTCCCGCGCGCTGGCGATAGCTTCCGCCGTCGGCGAGAATCTGCTGCCTGTTCGTGACCGAGCGCTGGCTCAAGCCGTCCGGCGCGGAGCGGACGCGCGTCGAGCCAACCTGCGAGCTGGTGATCTGACGTCCGGAGATGTCGGCGAACGCCTTCGTGCTCGGCCCCACGGTTGCGCGATACCTGGTGCTCGCATCACCCACTGGATAGTAGCCGCCCGGACCGTAGCGACCGACGTAGGAGCCACCGCCGCAGTACGCGTAGCCGTAGTACGGGTACCCGTAGTAGGGATAGCCATAGCCCCAGCTGCCATAGAAGCCAAAGCCCCAGCCCCCCCAGTAGCTCACGCCGAAGCCCCACGTCCATGGAGACGCGTAGTACGCGCCGTACCACGGATAGCAGTAGCCCGTGCCGTAGAAGACCGTGCCGTAGTAGGGATAGCAGCCGTAGTACCCGGGCAGGTAACCGACGTACACCTTGTCGGGCGTGGAGTCGTAGATCACGACGTACTTCGTGTTGTAGTGCGGATTGTCCGCCGCCAGCGCCTCGATGCCCTCGGGCCTCTGGTCGGACACGGCCCACGGGCCGTCAGGGTCCGGCGCCGCATACCAGACGCCGTCCTCGCACGCGTAGTAAGCGCCGTCCACACGGAACACGGCCGACGCGGTGTTCGTGGCGTAGTCGATCTTGGTCCCCTCGATGTGCTTGAACCGGGGCTCACCGTCGTACTGGACGTCGATGGTCCCCTTGTCGCGCGGGACCGCTTCGATCTTCGGGACCTGCGCGCTGAGCGTCTGGTCCTCGGCTTCCGGCGTTCCGGCCACGCTCGCGCGCACGTGCGCGATCTCCGAGCCCGGCGGGATCTGCGTGAAATCGTTGGGCAGCCGGTTGGACGGAACGAAGGACCACGGCCCATCGAAGCTCTTGCTCGCGAACCAGCGGCCGGACAGGAGCACGTAGTACTTCTGGGACTCGACGTCCTTCAGCACGTCCTTGTCGGCGTTGGTCGCGTAAAGGAGATCGAGATTGCCGACCGGGTCGAACTCCGGCTTGCCATCGAACACGATCAGCTCGGCCGGCTTGGATGACGGGATCACGACGGGCGGCTTGTCGGAGCGCGCGTCCTCGCGGTTCAGCGCACTCTCGGGCGCCACTTCCTCGACGTCTCGCGGAGGCTTGTTGATGGGCTTGTACTCGCCCAGCGGGTCCTTGGACTCGTACCAGTAGCCGTTGCTCGCGAGGTAGAACTTCTTCCCGTCCTCATCGTAGAGGACGACCTGCGTCGTGTTCATGACGCGAGACACCTTGGAATCCGAGATGGGTTGGAGCTGTGGGTTGCCATCGATGATGAGGAGCACCGCCGGTCCTTCGGACACATAGATCTCGGGCGGTGCGTTGTTCATCGTGCCCGCGGCAGCCGCCTCCTTCTTGGCGAGGTCCATGCCGAGGTAGATGCGATCGAGCGGCCACGGCTCGTCGATCTTGGGCAGCTCGCGCTCCACGAGCGAGGCGAAGTTCTCTTCAAGGCCCGGCCCCGTGTCCGGGAACTTGGCCTTATCGACGACGACCTCCTCGATCGTCACCGCATCCTCTTTCTTGTTCATCTTCACTTCGGAGCGGAACCAGAACGCGCCGTAGACCGGCTCCCCGCCTTCGTCGGCCGGAGCGATCGACGCGGCCGCGTGGGCTTCGAGCTCCTTGCCCTTGAAGCTGTCGACGCGGGGCTCGTAGACGGTGACGCGGCGGCCCTTCGAGGTCTTGAGAACCCGAGGCCAGCCGGTCTCCTCGGAGTCGGCGCTTCGGGCAGACGAGGCGCTGAAGCCTAGGGCGAGGATGCAAAGGAGCGAGGCGAGCGGAAGCAGCAGTCTTGGCCGGTTCATGGTGTCCCTAGCTATAAAGATGCAGCGGTCACCCGGCAGGTGTCAGGGAACCCCTCTATTGTACCGCCGAATGGGCGAGGAGGCCAAGCCTCGGGAAAGCAGAGGGCGCGGGGCCGGGGAGGGACGGCATACGTTCTGCTAGATTCGTAGCTGTACTATCGGCTTGGACAACCCAGAAAGGTGGCCCACCATGACCTCCTTCGCAGCCCTCGTGGACTGGCCTCAGCCCCTGCTCGAGCTCGCCGGCTTCCTGGCAAGTTTCATGGCGACAGGGGCGATCGGCTTCCGGTTCGTCGTCATCCGGCCCTGGCTTCGGCGCGAAGCAGGGGCCACCAGCGACCTCCACGTCCATGCGCGGAGGGCGGCCACGCAGGCGGCCGTCGTCGGATGCCTGGGCGCGGTGGTCATGCTCGCTCTCCACGTTCTGGACCTGCACGCGCAAGCGGTGGAGCGCCAGGTTCCCCTGGGTACGTTGATCGGTTCCAAGGACACGCCGCTCGCGCTGGGCCTCGAGGGCGCGTCGGTTCTCGGATTCGCCTTGGCCGCTGTCGGGATGGGAGCCGGCTGGCTGCTCGCTGCGGCCGGCATCGTGCTCGGAACGTTTCGCCCTGCCTTCGCCGGGCAATGGCTGCGCCTCGTCAACCCGATCCACGTCCTCGCGGGTGGGCTCTGGATTGGAACGCTGTTCCACGTGGTGACCGCGGGGATTCTTCCAGCCTTACGAAGCGGGCTCACTCCCGAGCGCCGAGGTCCGTGGGTTCGCGACATGGTCGCGCGCTTTTCTCCGCTCGCGCTCGCTTCGGCGGCCTTGCTCGCTGCCTTCGGCGTGATCACGGCCTGGAGACATCTCAAGACGCTGTCCGCGCTCTGGACCACGCCCTACGGCATCACGCTGATCGTGAAGCTATGCCTCGTGGCGTGCGTGCTCGCGCTGGGCGCATTCAACTTCCGCCGGCAGCGCCCGCTCTTAGGCACGGATGCCGGGGCTCGTTCGCTGAGGGGCTCGGCCACGGCGGAGCTCGTCCTGGCGACGCTCGTGCTCGTCGTCACGTCGCTCCTCGTAAGCATGCCGTCACCGAAGCCTCCTTCCCCTCCCGCCACCCATGTCGCCGCCATGCATTGACGGCCGCCTGCGTTCTAGAACTCCTGCCGCCTCATTTCAGGATCGCGAGCTGCCCGGTGGCTTGGTCGTTGCCCGCGCGGACTCGGAAGAAGTAGATCCCCGACGCAAGCTTCTCACCGGAGTCATTGCGCCCATCGATCCGAAGGTCGTGATCACCGACCGGCAACGGTTCGTGGTCAAGAAGGCGGCGGACGAGACGCCCCTTCACGTCGAACAAGTCCACGCTGGCGATACCGGCCTCCTCCGTGCGGAAGCTCAGCACGGCATCGGGATTGAGCGGATTCGGCGAGACCGAAGCCGCGAGGTTGCGATTTCGCGAACCGGTCACGGTCAGGTCGATGTGGGTGCTGAATACCTCGCCCCCGAACAAGGTCCCTTCCAGGGTGACGGTCACCGCGCGGGTCCGGTGGATCTTGCCGAACAGGAGCTGAAGGTCTTCCTTCAGGAAGGTCACCTCGATCTCCGGAATCCCGTTTCGATCCCGATCCGCCATGACGGCGGACTTGTCGGTGACCGCATGAATCTCGCTGACCCGCCCGGTGCCCTCGGACTTCATCCTCAAGGTCGTGAGGTCCACGTCCACGTCCGTGAACGAGCGCTCCACTGGCTCGACGTCCACGCTCCAGCGGCGTGCGCCAGACCGCAGGCGAATGCTCTTGTTGGACGCGAACGCGCGCGCCTGGAACATCTCCACGACCCGAGTCGCGGTGGTGGCAACGCTGTATAGCGTCCCATCGCTCACGGTGAGGGCGACTGCGTAGAGACCCGCAGCCGTGTAGGTGTGGGCCGGACTCGCTCCGGATCCAGACGAGCCGTCGCCGTAGGCCCAGTTGAACGTGACCGCGTCCCCATCCGGATCCGCCGACGCCGAACCGTTCAAGGTAAGCGGATCGCCGACGAACGCCGTGTAGGGCCCTCCGGCGTTGGCCAAGGGTGCCCGATCCCACTTCGTTTTCTGGACGGAGGTCTGCCCGGTGGCGGGGCTTGGGACGAATGCGAGCGTCGCCATGATCGCGATAACGATCCTGGCCAGGGTAGGCGGAACGAAAACATGATGCGTCGACATCGTCAGGTCCCCCCGTCCGGCAAAAATGCGTGTGGCCCGAGCCGCCGGCGGGGAGCGTCCGGCTCTTCGACCTCCTACCATGATGAACGTACGGTCGAGGGGGTTTCGCACAGGCTGATTGAGGCCTCTGGACCGGAGGACTTGGCCTTGTCACAATGCCTGCTTGTGCCTGCCTTCGGCGGGCCCCTGACCTAAGGAGACCTGGATGAAAACCCCCGAGAGCGCCCTTCCCAAGGCCCGGATTCCGTACGGCACCTGGGGTAGCAGCTATTTCCCGGCCTGGCAGACGTCCGCGCTGGCCGAGGTGAACATCGGCCAGTTCGCCGGCGAGGCCGCCAACCGGATCTACGGACTTCGCAAGGTGCAGGCGGAGCGGATCGAGTTCCTCGTCATCGGCTCCACCATTCCGTGGCACTGGAAGTTCTGGACCGCGCCCCTCGTCGCCTCGTGCATGGGACATCGCATTCCCGGCTATCACGTGGAGCAGGCGTGCGCGACGGGACTCCAGGCGGTGCTTCTCGCGGGAGCGGAAGTGCAGGCGGGGCGCGACGTCGTGGGTGTGGTGACGTTCGACCGCACGAGCGATTCGCCGGTGGGTGTGTTCCCGGAGCGCCGCGCGCACGAGCGCACGCAGGCGCTCGCGGACGTGTGGGACAACTTCGGCTTCGACCCCGCGACCGGCAACTCGATGATCGCGGCCGCGGGCAAGACCGCGCGCAAGTACAAGCTCGATCGCAAGGAAGTCGATGACTGCTCCTACCGGCGGTATGAGCAGTACTTCCAGGGTAAGGAGTCCGGCTTCCTCGACCGCGTGCTCGTGCCTCTGGACGTCCTGAACGTGAGCGGTCGTCCACTCGGGCGGATCGACGACGATCTCGGCGTCCGCCGCGTGACGCGCGAGAGCCTGCGCGGTATGCGCGAGCTCGACTCCTGCGTCACGAGCGGCGGCCAGACGCACGCTTCGGACGGCATGGCCACGCTCCTAGTCACCACACCCGAGCGCGCGAAGGAGCTGAGCCAGCGCCCCGAGATCGCGATCGAGTTCGTCGCGAAGACCGAGGTGCGCACCGACCCCAGCCTCATGCCCGAAGCGCCAGCGCTCGCCGTTCAGAAGCTGCTCGAGCGCACCGGTCTCACGCTCGACGACATCGCCGTGTTGAAGAACCACAATCCCTTCGCGGTGAACGACGTCGTCTTCACCAAGGTGACGGGCTACGACTGGGCCGGCATCAACAACAACGGCTGTCCGCTCGTCTGGGGCCATCCGCAGGGACCCACGCTCACGCGCGTGCTGATCGAAGCGCTCGAAGAAGCGGTCGATCTGGGCGGCGGTTACGTTCTCGTCTTCGGGTGCGCGGCCGGCGACGTCGGCATCGCCTCGCTCTTCCGCGTTTCCTAGGAGATCGCCATGGCCACGACGATGAACGACGTGCGGACGAAGGGCGCCATGCGGCAGCCGACGCTGGACACGATGGGCCTCGGCGGAGTCCTCGACATCTTCCGCCGCGGACGGCTTCCGGTGGATACCTCCGCCCTCGTGGATCAGGTCTTCGGGCCCGCCAGCGATCGCGGCGCGCTCGTGATTTCGGGGGCGAGCGGAATCGTGGGCGCAGGCAAGGCGATGCAGCTCGGCTCGCGGCTCCAGCCATTCGATGTTCGAATCGCCGCACTCGACTTCCCCGGCGCGCCGGATGGAATCGCGCGGCAGTACGCGGGTCTCGTGAATGCCTTCGGCCCCGCCGGCGCCGCCGCCGTGATGCAGAACATCGTTCGTCTGGCGTACGATGGGAAGACGCTCCCCGCGGAGCTCCGGCGCATGAAGCCGCGATTCCTCCTCGAAGCCATCCCCGAGATCCTCGAGGTGAAGCGCGCGCACTACGAGCTCTTCCGTCGCGAGTTCCCCGACATCGAGATCCGCTCGGTGACGTCGGGCTTTCCGAGCCGCGAGCTGGGCGTCGGCATCGCCCACCCCGCGTTTCCCCACGAGATCAACAAGGTGTGGGAGATCGTCGAGCCGACGCCTTCACCGGTGACGCAGCTCCTGTGGTCGCTGGGCCTGATCCCGGTCGAGGTGAGCGACGACTGGTCCTTCGCGCTCGACGTGCTCTTCTGCGGGCTGACCCACGCCGCGCTCCTCTACCACCGCGCGTCGAACATGCCCTACTGGAAGGTCGACAAGTACGTGCGGCGCCTCGTCGGCCCCAATCCATTCCGGGCCCACGACGCGATCGGCGCCGCGGGCGCGAACTTCCTCACGTGGTCGTGCCTGCATCACCTGGGCGAGCACTATGGCGATCTCTTCCGCCCCACGGCGGATCTCGAAGAGCACCGCCGCACGGACACCGCGTGGTATCCGCCCAATCACTTCCGGCCGCTGGTCGACTGGAAGATGACCGACACGGACGAGGAAGAGTTCCGCTCCTGGATCCTGGGTCCCGTGTTCCAGATGACGAGCCTCATGCTCCACGAGAAGCGCGGCCACCTGTCGCACTTGAACGCGATCGGAGAGCTGTGCGCGCAGTTCCGCCAGGGCGCGCTCGCGATGATGCGGCGCCTTGGTCCGGACGCTGTGATCGCGCGGGTCGAGGCCTACCACCGGCTCCATCCCGAAGCTGCGAAGCGCGCGTGGCATCCCCACGCGCTCGGCGCGATGGACACGCCGGAGTGGCGCCAGCTCTACGTGAACGCCGAGCACGATGGCACGATCGGCGTGGTGACGATGGGGCGCGAGAGCCTGAACGCGGACGTCATCGACGAGCTGAACCGCGCGCTCGACTGGCTCAAGACGGAGGGCGTGTCGCGCGTGATCCTGACCGGCGACTTCCATCTCGCGACCCAGATGGTCGGCGCGGACACGGCGGAGTTCTACCCCGCGCTTGAGGACGCGGCCGCCGGCGCACGGTTGGCCACGGGGTGGTCGCGCACGGCGCGCAGGCTGGAGGACGACTTCGAGGTTTCCGTGGGATTCGTGAACGGGAAACGATGCCTCGGAGGAATGCTCGAGCTGATGGTCCACTGCCACTCTCTCGTGGCTGTCGAGGATGCCTCACTCGGATTCCCGGAAGTGACTTTGCCCGTCGTGCCTGGCATGGAAGGCTGCCACTGGACGTTCCGCAAGTCGCCGCGCGACGGGTGGCCGAAGGTTGCCGCGCTGCTCTTGAGCGGCGTGCCGGTGAGGGCGAAGAGCGCTGTTGGATGGCTCGTCGATGTGGCAGAGCCGCTGGACGCGGCGCTCGCAAGCGCGTGGGCTCTCGCTTCAGGCGGCAGCGGGCCGAAGCGCCGCGCGGTCGAGAAGAGCGCACTCAGCGGCGTGCCTCGCGAGGTCGCGGGACTCCCCCCGGCCGAGGGCCCGGCCATTGCGGCCCGCGCCGCGATCGCGGACTGCATTCAGCGTTCGTGCGGTGCCACGCTGGCGGATGCCCTGGAGCTGCAGGCCAAGATCTCGGGCGACTTCATGACGTCGAAGGAATGCCGCGCCGGCCGCGTGGGCCAGGAGCACGCGCGCACGATGGAGGTCTGAGCAGCCGCTTCCCGCTCCATCGCTGCCCTTCACGTCCGTAGACGGCCGCCCCACCAAGCCGTAGACTGCTGCCCTCCCCTGCATCCGAGACCCAATCGTGCATCGATCGCGATTCCGCACCCCCGGAGGCGCCATGGTCCGCTCGATCCCCGCAGGGAAGTCCTCGCTCTTCGCGTTCCTGCTTCTGGCCTGTACCGGGGCAGCGTCCCCCGCCCGGATCGGGCTGCACCCGTCACCGTCCATCATCGACAACGACGATCGAATGGACGTGAACAATCTCGGCATGGCCGTGACCAATCACGGTTCGATCTGCTTCGACCTGTTGACGGACGGTCCTGGTCTCGAGTTCCCAAGGGGGACCGGCAAGACGGCGGTGTTCGCCGCCGGACTCTGGATCGGTGCTCAGGTCAATGACACGGTGCGGGTCGCAATGGGGGATTACCTGACGGAGTACGCGCCCGGGCCGATGGCTGGAGGTACGTACCTACCGGACCAGATCCAGTTTCAGAACTTTCGGATCGCGCAGGGGGGGCAAGGGTACCCGGCCTATCTCGCGGATGCGGTGCCTCAGGGAGCGCCGCTCGACAGCTTGGGAAACCCGCTCCTTCTCGGGGACGCACTGATCTGGAGCGTCTTCAACGACGCCAACCCTGCCTTCCACGTCAATGCCGCGGGCAGTACGAAGCCGCTCGGGGTGGAGGTGCAGCAGTCCGTGTTCGCTTACCAGCGTGCGGGTGCGCTCGGCAATATCGTCTTCGTGAAATGGAGAATCGAGAACAAGGGGAACAACCGGCTGGACAGCGCGTATGTGTCGCTGTGGGCCGATCCCGACCTGGGAGACCCCAGTGACGATCTGGTCGGTTGCGACACGACCCTGAGTCTCGGGTACGCGTACAACGAGTCGAGCGTGGACGGTGTCTATGGCTCGTCGCCGCCCGCCGTTGGATTCCACATGCTCCAAGGTGTCCGTGAGAATGGCGTCTTGTTGAACATGACGTCGTTCCGCAAGTACATCAACGGGGAGGATGCGACCGATCCAGTCGAGGCGTACAACGTCATGGCTGGCAGGCAGAGGGATGGCTCACCGATGCACGTGTGCGGCGATCCGCTCCAGCCGGTGACCACGTTCGAAGTCTCGGGCGATCCCGTGACGTCCACGGGCTGTCTGGACTCAGGGGGAAATGATCGCAGACTGTCCGTCTCCACCGGGCCGTTCACGATGCAGCCGGGAGACACGCAAGTCGTGATCGTTGCAATCGAGGTGGGACAAGGAGCCGATCGTCTCGCGTCGGTTCAAGCACTGCGAACCATCGCCGCGGTCGCGAACCTCGTGTTCGAACCCACGACCGCCGTAGAATCCTACCTGGTCGAGTCCCGTACCGAGCGGGGCGTCAATCATCTCGCCTGGTACGTACCCGAGTCGCCCGGCACGCCGATCACCGTGGAGCGCCGCACGGCTACTTCTCCCTGGAATTCATCGCTCGAGACAGAGCTGCCCACCGATCGCGTCCTTCGATTCGATGACACCGCGGTTCTGGCCGGCGAGCGCTATGGTTACCGTCTCGCCGTCTGGAGCGGCGCGATGCAGGACTACACGGCCGAGACGTGGGTCCAAGCCGCGGACGAAGAGACTCCGACGTCGCTCCGTCTCCTGCCTGTCCGACCCAATCCAAGCTCGAGGTCGTTCCAGATCCGTCATTACGTACCAAGGCGAGGCACGTTCCGCCTGAGCGTCGTTGATGTCCGAGGGCGGACGGTTCGCGTCTTGACCCACCGGGAGCTCCTGCCCGGCTGGTACGACTCGAGCTGGGACGGCCGTGACTCGGCGGGCCGAGAGGCAGCGTCGGGGACCTATTTCTTGCGGGTCGAAGGACAGGGGGCCGCGGAGACGAAAAAGCTCGTCCTCATGCGCTAAGCGCGATCCGGACGTCGACTACCGATACGCTCGCCTCGTGATGTCGCTCAGCTTCTTGCGGAAGGAGCGGGACGCCGCCGCGGTGCGCGTCACGACGAGGATCGTATCGTCCCCCGCCACCGTGCCCGCGATCTCGGGCCATCCAAGCGAATCGAGCACGCGCCCCACGCCGTGGGCGTTCCCCGGCGGTGTGCGGACCAGCACGAGGTTGCCGATCAGCTCGACGGATTGGATGAAGGCGCCGATCTCGAGCCGACGCTGCGACTCGTCCATCACCTCGTGCGGCGCCTTGGGAAGGATGTAACGCGCCGCCCCGTCACTCCCGGGCACCTTGCCGATGCCCAAATTCCGAAGATCGCGGGAAAGGGTCGCCTGCGTGGCCTTGAATCCGCGGTGCTTCAGCTGGTCGGCGAGCTCTTGCTGGCTGCGGATCGCGACCGCCTGCACCACCTCGACGATCGCTTGCCGTCGAGCGACGGCATCCGGGTCCTGGGGACCGCGCCGTGGTGCATGAATATTCATAATATATGAATACTAATTCCGCCGGTACGGCGCCCGTCAAGAGCTCGCTGCGCGAGGCGGCAACTCCTACGGCAGGAAGTGTTTCCGCTCGATCAGCCGGCGCAGCCTCTCCGAGTCCTCCCGGAACACCACCGGATCGTACTTCGCCTCGCTCGTATAGAACTGCGCGAGGGATGTGATCCCGAGCTCCTCCACCTTCGCCTTGAGCTCCGGGTGCGACATGTAGCGCGCCCACCCTTTCACCTCGCGCTGCTCGTAGATGGCTTCGAGCTCCTTCCCATCGGGACGGTGGTACTTCTCCTCATGCAGGAACGCGTGGAGCGGAAGTCGATCGCGCTTCGGCGGATCCTCGTCGGGATAACCCACCACGATCGTCGTCACGGGGAGGCACGTGTCGGGCAGCTCCAGGAAATCCGCGATGTCCCCCATCGAATGGAGCGTCGTGCCCATGTAGCAGATTCCGAGGCCCTGAGCCTCGAAGCCGAGGCACGCCGACTGAGAGAGGATGATCGCGTCGAACGCGGCCACGTGATAGCCAATCAAATTGTCGAAGTTGTCGCGCGCACCGCGCCGCTTCAGCCACTCCCGCGTCCGAAACCAGTCCGCGCAGAAGGTCACGAGCAGCGGAGCCTGAAGGACCATGTCCTGCTCGAAGTGGAGCTCGTAGAGGCGACGCTTCCGCTCGGGATCGCTCGTCAGCACCATCGAGATCGCGTTGAGGTTACCGGAGGACGAGGAGCCCGCGATGGCATCCCCGAGCACCTGCTCGACCAGCGCCCTCGGGATGGGGTCGGATTTGTACTGACGGATGGACCGGTGGCGTCGAAGAAGGCCCGATAAATCGATCATGGGTCAGAGGTCCCCGGGGCGTTTGGCCGTGCCAGTTCGGCACAGTGTGACGCTGGCGAGGCACAGCATACACCTTGAAACGTCGAGGCCACCTACCGGAGCGCCGAAATGGAGGCCAAGCCAGGGACTTGTGACAATGATGCTTACCACTTGTCCCGCCGGGCACTCGCCCCATGGCATGTCGGCTGCTATGTACCTCGTCGATGGCGCCGCGAGCGATTGCGCGCGATCGTCACGGTTTGAAGGCCGGGAGGGCGAATCAAAGATGACACAGAAGGACGCTGATGCTCGTGCTGCCGCACTCGGGCTTTCCGCCTGGGTGACCCAGGTGATCGCGGTCGGCCGCAAGAGCCGGATCGTCGATCTCTACTGCGTGGGCTTCGCTTCGATCGAGGTGCCTCTGGCCGAAGCGGAGAGTTGGGAAGAGGCGTTCGAGAAGGTGTCTCACATCATTCGCTGACCGACTTCAGGCACCTGGTTTCTCCCCACGAAAAGCCCCGGTGGCCTCGGCCGCCGGGGCTCGCTTCGTTTTGGAGCGTATGGTCTCGCTCAATTCAGCCTGGCTGCCGCCTCGCGACTGAGAATCCTACGGAAGCTCGCGAGCGCTTCCTCCTCGGTGTCGTGCAGGTCCTCCCGGTAGATCAGGGTCAGCTTCACCAGCTCGAACAGCGCCTTGATCTTGCGATCCATCGCGCAGATCTTCACCCGCGCGCCTCGCTTGACGTACTTGGCGTGTGCCAGGAACAGGCACGCCATCCCCATGCTGCTCATGAACGTGGTCTGGCTCAGGTCGATGAGGAGCTTCTCGTTCCCCTCGCTGTCCAGCTCCTTGATCCGCGCCTCGATCTCGTCCGTCTCCTTCCCTCCAAGGAGCAATCCCTTCGGAGTGAGAATGACGACGTCTTCGACCTTTCTGATTTCCATGGCCCCCTCCCCGGGCGCCGGTCGTGACGATCCGACCCGGGCGTCCCGTCATGAGAAGAAACGCTCGAACGCGGCCAGGCGAACCGGAAATTTCAGGGCTGGGGTGGCAGCGGCTTCCCGTCGAGGAGTGTGGCGCCGGGCTGAATGGAGTCGACGCGCCACATCATCCAGCCGTCCCCGGTTTTGATCCAGGACTCACGCTGTTTGACCGAGGTACGTACCTCATGGATCCGTCCGTCGATCCGTTGCTGGCGCACCGTGCCCTGATCGACCATCGCCATGGCCGTGTCTCCGGAGAGGCTCAGCCGCGTGATCGTCTCGCCGAGTGAATCGAATCGCTCGATGCGGCCGATGAAATCCCGCGTGCGCTGTGCCATCTGCTCGCGGCTGTTGACGGTCCCGTTGGGCAGGATGGTGTGAAAGTCGGGGTGGCGGAGCTGCATGACGCGGTCGGGATCCTTGGCGAAGAAGGCGGCCTCGTTCTCGCGATACCGTCCTTCCAGCTCCTCGCGTGCCTGCGCGATTCGATCCTGCGACGGGGCGCGATCCTCGTTGCAGCCCCACGTCGCGATCGCGATCCCGAGGGTCACCACCAAGCCGCGAATCATGCCACCCCTCTCGCCCTTCGATGCGCCCGCCCGCTCCACAGGAGGGTAGCCGCGAGGGTCGGCGCCAGGACGGCCACCGCCATGACGACCCAGCCCCATGGACTGTTGTGCCGTGAGAGATCGTACCCCACCGCCTGAGCGAGCGTGATCACGGCATCGAGGGTGATCAGGATCGCGAGCAGGTCCGCCAGCCGCGCGTGCCAGTGCGCGCTCAGGTAGAGGAGTGCCGCGCCGATCGCAACGTCGAATGTGATCCAGCCCCATCGCCAGGCGTCCGACGGGAACCAGGCCGCGCTCGACGGCAGTGCGAGGACCGCGACCCACGGGATGAGCAGCAGCGCGAGGACGCGCATCACGACGGCCGGACCGCGTAGGAGCGTCCTCAGGCCGAAGGCGAAGAGCCCGCCCTGCGAGAACGCGGACAGGGTGTCCACCATGGCTCTCCAGCTGCTCGTGCCTGGCGGATACGAGAGGTAGATCGGATCCCACGCCCTGGGCTTGAACTTTGCTTTGAACGCGCGGAGGCCCGCGAAATCGTAGAGGCCGCCTCCCCATCGGCGGAACACGCGCAGCCAGCCTCCGACCTCGCCGACGAGCGGAACGAGGCCCAGCGTGACGTAAGGAACTTGCTCCGCGGCGGCGGCCTGCATGCCCGCGTCGATCAGTGCCTCCGTGGTGCCGTTGGGCGCCGTGGGATCGGTGAGGAAGTCCTCGAAGAACCATCCGCCCCGCGCATAGATCGGAACGATGCCGAGAAATCCCACCACGCGGCTGTCCTGCTCCGCGATGAACGAGCGGCGCTCCTCGGGAAACGTGTACGGATGCACCTGGACGAGGAATCCCATCGTCGCCATGGGCCTCGCCGCGAGCCATCGCTCGATGAGCCGATCGAGTCGGGCTCGTGTGGGGTGTGAGGGCTCGAGCTCGATGGGCGGGAGGCGCCGCACGGCGACTCCCTTGGCCCGCGCGCGGCGGAGCTGCTCGCGCAGCGAGCGGCCCCGGCCGAGCGTGCTGGCCCAGTCGCCCGGATCCCACACGGGCTGGTCGCCGATGCGGAGCGCCGGCCAGTCGATCGCGTCGTGGAATCGGGGCTCGGTGCCGAAGAAGGAAGCGCGACGTCCCGCAAGCCGCGCGGCCGCGAGGAACGTGGACGCGATCTCCGCGAAGCGCTCGCGCGGCGCGATGGGTGCGCCCGCAACGACCCAGGCTCCACCCGTGTCGACGTAGGCCACGCACGCATCCTTGTCGAACCAGTATCGGAACCCGGGTTCGAGCACCTGGAACGACGTGGAGTTCCACCCGTGCTCGCGAAGGAGGGCGAGGACGCGGTCGCGCTCTTCGACGCCGGTCTCTCTGGCTCTCGCGTCCATGTTGGCCTATTGTAGCCGCATGGAGCCCGCAACCGGCGGCCCTCGGCCAGGACCCGCCGCTTGAATACGAAAGAGCTCACTCTCCGCGCCCTCGTCTTGGGCGCGCTCATCACCACGATTTTCACCGCGGCGAACGTCTACCTCGGCCTCAAGGTCGGACTCACCTTCGCGTCATCCATCCCAGCCGCCGTCATCTCGATG
>Ga0068858_100000665_pt1 | contig 35973 bp, 27 predicted proteins | sample KBSSwiS12_FD_66589 | JGI IMG/M metagenome (GOLD analysis project Ga0068858, IMG submission 66589) | Switchgrass rhizosphere microbial communities from Kellogg Biological Station, Michigan, USA - KBS Switchgrass S1-2 | ecosystem: Host-associated > Plants > Roots > Rhizosphere > Soil ... | reverse complement strand
CGGATCGGCTATTCGATCGGGACGATCTATAATGTCTTCGGCAGCCTTGACGCGCTGCTGCTCGCGATCAACAGCCGCACCTTCACGCTCTGGGCGGCGTGGCTGCGCGACAAGCTCGCGGCAGCGGGCGAGGACCGGATCGCTGCGCTCGTCGCCGGCTATTTCGATTTCGCCGCGCGCAACCCGCATCTCTGGATGGCAATCTACGACCACCGCCTTCCCGCCGGCGTCGAGATGCCGGACGATTACCGCCGCAAACGCGCCGGCCTGACCGGTATCGTCGAGGAGGAAATCGCCAGGGTCCTGCCGCCCGAGGCGCGCGATCGGGCGCCCGCACTTGCCAGGTCGCTGGTCGCCGTGGTGCACGGGCACTGCGAGTTCGCGCTCAACGGCACTTTCGCGCTACTTGGCGAGGAGCAGCCTGAACAAGCCGCGCTTGCCCGGGTGCGTGAGGCGCTGGTAGCGGCAGGCGCGTAACCGGGAGGATGACGATGGATTTCAGCAGACGCGATGCGTTCGGCGTAGCGCTCGCCGGCGGTGCGGCCACCATGCTTGGCCCGGTCGCGGCGGAGGCGGCAACCGCTCCTCACGCGCCCTTCCCGGAAGACTGGCGTCGCGGCTTCGACAATCAGCGTATCGCCGATCTCGGCGACGGCCGCTTCCTCAATCCCCTGCTCTCCGGCGACCACCCGGATCCCGCGATCCTCAAGGATGGCGCCGATTATTACATGACCTTCTCCAGCTTCGATTCCTATCCGGGGCTGACGATCTGGCATTCGCGCGATCTGGTGAACTGGCAGCCGCGCAAGGCCGCGCTCACCCGCAATATCGGCTCGGTCTGGGCGGTATCGCTTGCGAAGCACAACGGCCGCTATTTCCTCTATATTCCCGCCAAGGCGAAACCGAACTCGATCTGGGTGATCACCGCCGATCACATCGACGGCCCATGGAGCGACCCGGTCGATCTCGGCCTGCACAACCATATCGATCCCTGCCATGCCGTCGGCGAGGACGGCTCGCGCTGGCTGTTCCTGTCGGGCGGCGACCGCATCCGCCTCGCGGACGACGGCCTCTCGACGGTCGGGCCGGTCGAGCATGTCTATGATCCATGGCATTATCCGGAAGACTGGGACGTAGAGGGCTTCTCGCCCGAAGGCCCAAAGATCTACCGCCACGGCGACTGGTTCTACATGATCACCGCGGTCGGCGGCACCGCGGGTCCGCCCACTGGCCATATGGTGATCGTCGCCCGCTCGCGCTCGATCCATGGTCCATGGGTGAACGATCCCGCCAACCCGGTCGTCCGCACCGTCAGCAATGACGAGAAATGGTGGTCGCGCGGCCATGCCTCGCTGGTCGAGGCGCCGGATGGCGGCTGGTGGTCGCTCTATCACGGTTACGAGAATGGCTTCTGGACGCTCGGTCGTCAGGCTTTGCTCGATCCGGTCAGCTGGACGGCGGACGGCTGGTTCCGGATGACGGGCGGCGATCTGTCGCGCCCGATCGCCAAGCCCAAAGGCGGGCAGGCGCTGCCGCACGGCCAGCCACTGTCCGACCGGTTCGAAAGGCTGGCGCTCGGCAGCAAGTGGAATTTCTTCAAGCCCGGCCCGGGCGAAGCCGCGCGCGCGAGCATATCGGGCGGCAGCCTCGTCCTGAAAGCCAGCGGCACGGCCCCTTCCGATTCCTCCCCGCTGCTGCTGACGGCCGGTGATCTCGGTTACGAGTTCGAATGCGATATCGAGGTCGCGCCGGGCGGCACGGCCGGCCTGCTGCTCTTCTATGACGAGCGGCTCTATTGCGGCCTTGGCTTCGATCAGGAGCACTTCGTCACCCACCAATATGGCATGGAGCGCAGCCGGCCCAGGAACCCGCATGGCCGCCGCATGCGCATCCGCATCGCCAACAAGCGCCACATCGTCGCGATCCACACCAGCGGCGGCGAGGGCAAAAGCTGGTCGCGTTTCGATCGCGGCATGGAAGTCTCGGGCTATCACCACAATGTCCGGGGCGGCTTCCTGATGCTGCGCCCCGGCCTTTACGCGGCCGGTGCGGGCGAGGCCCGCTTCCGGGACTTCAGGTTTCGGGCGCTGTGAGCGGTTAGATCGCGCTGTGCGGCTCCTTTTTTCTTCCCCAGCGAAGGCTGGGGCCCAGGTGGGGGACGCAAGTGGTTTGCGTTGCGCGTAGTTTTCCACCGCCATCCCGACTGGGCCCCCTGAGTTCACGCCCCAGCCTTCGCTGGGGAAGGGAGGAGGAAGGCGGCGCGCGTTCGGCCCATGGGTCAGATTTGACGCACGCGATTCTAGGCCCCGTTCAGCCTGCTATGCGAAACCGAAGGACTGGCCCGTCCCATAGCGCGCTTTCGACATCGACGAGCTCCATCTCATCGGCAAGCGGCTCGATCGCCGCGTGCCAGAAGGCGAGCGCACCGTGGTTCGCGCGCGCAACGGCGGTTTCCCAGCGGCCGGGGTAACGGTTGAAGATCGCCCTCGCTGCAGCGGTGCCGATGCCGCTCCGGCGGTGTTTCCGGACGATGAAGAACTCGGCCATGTTGCGGTCGAGCGGCTGGCCAGTGTGCGACATTTTATCCAGCAACGCGAAGCCCGCGAGGAACCCGCCAACCTTCACCAGCAGCGGAATATGGTCCGGCTCACGCCACCAGGCGTCGAGCGGATAGGCCGTGAAAAGGCCATCCGCCCCAAGCTCTCCCCGCGGGCCTCCCGTCCAGAGCTCGGAGAAATCATGGGTGTAGAGCTGCATCATATTGGCCAGCGCCGCCCTGTCCTCAGGCAGCGCGGCCACGACCTCCACCGCCGCCTTCATTTCTCGGGCAGCACGCGCAGCTCATAGCTGCCGCCCGGCCGCAGATATTTGACGACCGCGGCCTGGACCTGGGCCGGGGTGATGGCGGCGTACCCCGTTTCGATGCTCAGGAACGAACTGATCACGCGCGGATCGTCGAGATTGCCCGAGAGATAGCCGAGCCAGAAATCATTGCTGCTGCCCTTGGCGCGCACGAAGCCGCTGATCATCGGTGTCTTGGCGCGGTTGAGCGCATCCTCATCCACCCCGCGCACCGAAAGATCGGATATCGCGCTGTCGAGTGCCGCCTCGAAATCCGGAATCCGCGCGACATCGAGCTGCACGCCCGCACTGAACGTTCCATATTGTGCAAGGTCTTCGGATTGGCTGCTGGAAACGAACGGCGAATAGGTGCCGCCGGTCTTCTCGCGAAAGCCCTCAACCAGGCGGGTCTCGATGATCGAGGCGGCCAGCCGAAGCGCCCGGCTCTCGGTGATGTCGCCATAGACGCCGGTCGTCGGCCAGACCCGGAATATGATCGCCTGGCCCGCGCCGCCACGATGCTTCAGCACGATCGGCGCGGGCGCTGGCGCGGAGGGGCGGATATCGAGTTGCGCGGCGGTGGGCGGGTGGTCGGGCCGTGGCGGCAACGCCCCGAAGCTGGCGCCGACCGCCGCAACCAGGGCATCACGATTGAAATCGCCGACCGCGACGATCCGGATCGGGCCGGCCGCCAGCTTCGCCGACCAATAGGTCTTGAAAGCATCGAGCGTCAGGGCGTTCACCTGCTTCGGATCGGGAATCCCCTGAAACCTCTTGTCGCCGCGATAGCCATAGCGCTCGGCAAAGGCGCCGAGCACTGAGCCGGGCTGGCCGAAAATCGTCTGGTAGCTCGCTTCGAACGAGCTTTTGAGGCGCTGCAGCGATGTCGCCGCGAAATGCGGCTGGGTCAGCAGCCCGGTCATCAGGCGCAGCGTGTCGGGCAGGTCATGAGGATCGGTCCGGGTTGTGAGGACAAGATTCCTGTAATTGGGCCGGACAGCAAAACCGGTCTGGCGGCCGGCCGATAATTTGGTCAGCTCATCGGCGCTGAAGGGGCCAAGCCCGCTTTCCAGCAGCGCGCCGCTGCTCCAGGAAAGCACAGGCTCGCTCTGGTCCTGGTTGAGCACGCCGTGCCCGATCATCACCTGGAGCCTGATCGCCTCCTTCTCGATCGTCGTTTTCTTCAGCACCAGCTCGACACCATTCGCGAAGCGGACGCGCTCGGCACCAAAGGCGGGCAGGGGAAGGGTCGAAACCGGTTTGCCGGCGGGGCCGGGCAGCGCCAGCTCGCTCATGGAGACGTTCCTGACCTCGGTCCGCGCCGACGCTGCGACCTTGCGAGCATTGGCGAGCGCGGTCGCGACCGCAGCATTGCCGCCCGCAACGCCATCCGCGCTCGCAAGGATCAGGCGTGGGTCGGATGCGAACAGCCGGTGCAGCGTGGCGGCAATCAACGCCGGCTTGATCGTCGGGCGCATCGCCATGAACGCGTTGCGATAGAAGACGCGGCTCGCGCTGACATCGCCGGTATCGACATCGTAAATGAACGTATCGGCGAGCGCCGCCGAGCCCTCGGTCTCGCGGCCGGTCGCCGATCCGGAATAGCTTTCGCGCATCCGCGAAAGCTGCTGATCGACTTCGCCCTGCGATGGCGGCTCGGCGAGCGCGCCATTGAGCACGGCGAACACCCGGTCGAGCGCCCCATACCAGTCGCCGGCCTTCGGCATCGCATAGAGCATGGTCTGGTCGACTGAGTGCTGGCCGCTTCCCCGGCGCGCGCCTGCGGACAGGATGGCGCCGCCGCTCTGCGCCTCGGTTGCGAGGCGCCGCTCGAGAATGCCGATCGCCGCCTCCTCGACAAAGCTGTTCTGCACGCGGGCAAGCGTCCAGGGATGCTCGTCATGCGGGCGGACCCAGATGAGCTGGAGTGCACTCGGCGCCTGCGGATCGTTCACGATCGCAACCGGCGATGCCGGGATATGCGGCGTGCCGAAATCGGGTTCGGAAGGGCGGGGCGTGCCGTTCTGCCAGCCGCCAAACGCCTTCTTCACCGCCGCTTCGAGCGCGGCCGGATCGGCATCGCCGACAATCACCACCACCGCGCGCTCGGGCCGATACCAGCGATGATAGAAGGCCCGCAGCCCGTCGGCGTTCGCGGCCGCCAGGGTCTCCGGGTTGCCGGCAATGTTGCGGCGCCCCGCAAGCAACCCGGGAAAGATGACCGCGTCGCTCGCCGCGCGAAACTTCTCGCTGAGCGGGGTCAGCCTGAGCGATCGCTCCGCCAGCACCACCTTGCGCTCGATCTCCACCGATTTGGGATCGATCGTCGCATTCTGCATCATGTCGGCAAGGATACCGGTCGCGCTGTCGATCGCGGCGTCGTCAGCCTTGGGCAGGTCGAGCTCATAGGTCGTCGCGGTCTGCGATGTATGGGCATTGGAATCCGTGCCGAAGCTCGCCCCCATCCTCTGCCAGATCCGCACCCCCTCGCCATCGGCCAGGGTCCTGGTGCCGCGAAACACCATATGCTCGAGGAAATGGGCCCAGCCCTGCTGCGCATCGCTTTCCATCAGCGCGCCGACATCCATGCGGACGCGGATCGAAGCCGCGCCGGCAGGCTTGGGGTTACGCCGAACGGCATAGCGCACGCCATTGGCCAGCGTACCCGTGCGCCATGCCGGGTCAGCGGGAATGTCGCTGCCGGCATGCTGCCAGGAGGTGACGACCGGCGCGCTACCCTGCGTCGGTATCGAGGCGACCGGCGGCGGCCCCTGCGCGAGCAGCGCCCCGCCGGCAGCAAGCACTATCCCCGCCAGCGCCGCTTTCAACGATGCGAGGCCGCGAGACGGTGCGCGCGAGCCCCCCTCATGAATCATCGATCAGGCCCCTGCCGCGTCCAGTGTCGAAAGCTGGTCCGGCGTAAGGGTCAGGCCAATCGATCCCAGCAATTCCTCTACCTGGGCAATGCTGGTCGCACTGGCGATCGGCGCTGTGACGCCGGGCTGCGCGGCAAGCCATGCCAGCGAGATCTGCGCCGGTGACGCGCCGGTTTCGGCAGCGATCTTGTCCAGCGCCGCCAGCACGAGCGGGCCCTTGCCCTCCAGATAGGCTGCCATTCTCGTGCCGCGGACGGCGCTTTTGCCGTAATCGGCCGGGCTGCGATATTTGCCGGTGAGAAAGCCATTGGCGAGCCCAAAAAAGGGCACGACCCCGATATTATGCTCGACGCAATAATCCTGGAGTTCGCCCTCGAACTTGTGGCGGCTGACGAGATTATATTCGGGCTGGAGCGCGTGATAATGCGGCAGCCCGTGCACCCTCGCCGCATCGTTTGCGGATTTGAGCCGCGCGGCATGGAAGTTCGAGGCGCCGAGCGCGCGGATCTTGCCGGCATCGATCAGCTTGCCGAACGCGGCGAGCACATCCTCCTGCGGCACGCTGTCATCGTCCTGATGCGCGAAATACAGGTCGATGCGATCGATACCGAGCCGCTTGAGCGAGGCCTCGGCGGAGGCGGCGATATGGGCGGGTGCAAGCTTTTCGCCATTCGCGCCCGGGAGCATGCCGACCTTGGTCGCGATCAGGACCTTGTCGCGCTTGCCCGAGGCCTTGAGCCATTCGCCGATCACCGTCTCGGATTCGCCGCCCTTATGGCCGGGCGCCCAGGCCGAATAGACATCGGCTGTGTCGATCATCGTGCCGCCGCCGGCGACGAAAGCATCGAGCACGGCAAAGCTTCCTGCCTTGTCGAGGTTCCAGCCGAATACATTGCCGCCCAGGACGAGCGGGGCGATGTGAAGATCGGTCGCGCCGAGGCGACGTAGCGTGGTCATTGCGGCTGGTCCTGGTCGGTCGTGTTGGCGGTGACGGCGTTGATATCGACGCTGTTGGCATCGAGCATGGCTGCCGCGTCATTCAGCTGTTCCGCCTCGGCCGGAGTCGTTGCGCCAGCAACGGAATCTTCGCTGTGACAGGCGACGAGGAGCAGCAGCGGCAGGAGCGCCGCCAGATGATTCATTGGGCGTTTCATTGGGAGCCCCTTGGCTGCGCGGATCAATCCTCGATCTCGTTGCCGGCATCCTTCAACGCCTCCCCGGCCTTGCCGCGCGCGGAATCGGCCGCGGCGGCAGCGCTGTTGACGGCCGCCTCGCCCGCGCCGAGCGCCTTGTCGGCGGCCGCATCGGTATCGTTGACCGCCTCGCTCATCGTCGCATTCGCGTCCGCCGAAATCGTGTCGGCCGCCTCGCTCGCTTCGTTCTGCGCCTTGTGACTGCACGCGGCGAGGCCGAGAATCAGGGCGAGGGCGACGAATGTCTTCATGAGGCTTCTCCTGGGAGATATGGCTTTCCGGCTCTGAACGCGACGCTAGCCGATGCGTTGCGCGACGTGCAAGGTGAAGGACGGGGCGAAGGACCTGTCAGAGCTGCGTTGACCTGATATAAAGATATCTTTATATCTATATGCGCAATGACGATCGCCCTCGACATCTTCCGTGCTCTTGCCGACGCGACCCGGCTACGAATCCTCGCGCTGCTGCGCTCGATGGAGCTGTCGGTCGGCGAGCTCGCGCAGGTGCTCGGCCAGAGCCAGCCGCGCGTCAGCCGCCATGTGAAGATCCTGTGCGACGCCGGCCTCGCCGAGCGCCGCAAGGAGGGCAGCTGGGTCTTTGTCGCGCTCGGCAAGCCGGCAAAGGTCGAGCCCGTGCTCGCCTCGCTCGACAGCTGGGGCAAGCTCGAATCCGATCATTGGGCGGTCGCTGATGCCGCCCGCCTGGCGGCAGTCCGCGCTGACCGCGCCGCCTCGGCGGCCGGCTGGTTCGAGGCCAATGCCGGGCAATGGGATGCGATCCGCTCGCTCCATATCGCCGAGAGCGAGGTCGAGGCGGCCATTGCGCAGATCCTGGGCGAGGCGCCGATCGGCCAGCTGATCGATATCGGCACCGGCACCGGCCGGATGCTCGAGCTGTTCGCCGCCCGTACGGAACATGCCCTCGGCATCGATCGCAGCTCGGAGATGCTGCGGCTGGCCCGTGCGAAACTCTCCGAACGCGGCCTCGCCAATGCCGAGCTCCGCCAGGCCGATCTCTACGCCCTGCCGCTCGGCGATGGCGCGGCTGACGTCGCCATCCTCCACCATGTCCTGCATTTCGCACAGCAGCCCGGCGCTGCCATTGCCGAGGCAGCCCGTGTATTGTCGCCCGGCGGACGATTGCTGATCGCGGATTTCGCCCCGCACGACCGCGAGGAATTGCGCACCCGCGACGCGCATACCAGGCTCGGTTTCTCGGACGAGCAGATTGCGGCCTGGTTCGACGCCGCCGGCCTGATGCCGGCGCGGACCGAGACGCTCAAGGGCGGCGAATTGACGGTAAAGCTCTGGCTTGCGCGGAAGGCCGGGGAAAAGTTGCAGAAGGTGAAGGCGGCATGACGATCTCGATTTCCCAACTCGAAGAGGCGCGCCGCGCGCTCGACGCGCCCTTGTTCGCCGATGTCGCGGGCGATGCCGCGATCTCTTTCGAATTCTTCCCGCCCAAATCGGAGAAGATGGAAGAGTCTCTCTGGGAAGCGGTGAAGACGCTCGAGCCGCTCGCGCCCCGATTCGTCTCGGTCACGTACGGCGCCGGCGGCTCGACCCGCGAGCGCACCCACGCCACGGTCGAGCGGATCGAGCGCGAGACCAGCATGGCGGCTGCCGCCCACCTCACCTGTGTCGAGGCGAGCCAGTCCGAGATCAACGAGGTCGCCGAGGAATATTGGGCGGCAGGCATCCGCCACATTGTCGCCTTGCGCGGCGATCCGCCGGTGGCCGGCGCAAAGTTCGTCTCCCATCCCGATGGCTATGCGAATGCCGCGGCGCTGGTGGCCGGCTTGAAGAAGCTCCACCCATTCGAAATCTCGGTTGCGGCCTATCCCGAATGCCACCCGGATTCTGCGAGCGTGCAGGCTGATATCGATAATCTCAAGCGCAAGATCGATGCCGGCGCGAACCGCGCGATCACCCAGTTCTTCTTCTCGCCCGAGGCCTATTTCCGCTTCCGCGACCGGGTCGCTGCGGCCGGCATCACCACCGAGATCGTGCCCGGCATCCTGCCCGTCTCGAACGTCGCGCAGACCCGCAAATTCGCCGGCATGTGCGGCGCCGGGATCCCCGACTGGATGGACCGTCTGTTCGACGGCCTCGACGATCACCCCGCCGCGCGCCAGCTCGTCGCGGCGACGGTCGCGGCCGAGATGTGCCGCCGGCTTTATGCGGGCGGCGTACGCGGCTTCCATTTCTACACGCTCAACCGCGCCGAGCTGAGCTTCGCGATCTGCCACTTGCTGGGCATCCGGGCGCAGACACAGGCGCATGAGGCAGCTGCCTAATAACTCGCCGTCATGCCGGACTTGTTCCGGCATCCACCGTTCCGCGAAAACTGCGGCTGGTGGGAAAGCGGCACGGTGGACCCCGGAACAAGCCCGGGGTGACGAAGGAAGAAAAGATGACTGCACGCGAAAGACTGCTGGCCGAAGCCGCCAAGCGCATCCTGATCACAGACGGCGCGTTCGGCACCGAGATCCAGAACTGGAAGCTGAACGAGGCCGATTATGCCGGCAATCTCGGCCTCGCCAAGGACCAGAAGGGCAATAACGACATCCTCGCGCTGACCAAGCCCGAGGTGCCGGAGACGATCACCCGCGAATATCTCGATGCGGGCTCCGACATCGTCTCGACCAACACCTTCAGCGCCAACGTGATCAGCCAGGCCGATTACGCAGCGGAAGGCCTGGTCAAGGAGATCAACATCGCCTCGGCGCAGATCGCCCGCCGTCTCGCCGACGAATATGAAGCGAAGGATGGTCGGTCCCGTTTCGTCGCCGGCGCGATCGGCCCGACCAACAAGACTCTGTCGCTGTCGCCGGACGTCAACGATCCCGGCTTTCGCGAGATCGATTTCGATTATCTGAAATCGGTCTATCGCGAGCAGACCGATGCGCTGCTCGAAGGTGGCGTGGATTTCATCCTGATCGAGACTGTGTTCGATACGCTGAACGCCAAGGCCGGCGTCATGGCGGCGCTGGAAGCCGCCGACGATCTCGGCCGCGACGTGCCGATCATGCTGTCGATGACGCTGACCGATCTTTCGGGCCGCAACCTCTCCGGCCACACCGTGGAGGCCTTCTGGCACGCGGTGCGGCATGCGAAGCCGATCACGATCGGGCTCAACTGCTCGTTCGGCGCCGAGCAGCTGCGGCCGCATGTGCGGACGCTGAGCGACATCGCCGACACGCTGATCATGGTCTATCCGAACGCGGGCCTCCCCAACGAGCTCGGTGAATATGACGAGCAACCGGTGACCACCGCCGGCCTTGTCCGCGAATGGGCGGCGAACGGGCAGGTCAACATCCTGGGCGGCTGCTGCGGCTCGACCCCGGCGCACATCGCGGCGATTGCCAAGGCGGTAGCAGACCTCCCCCCGCGCAAGCCGGTGGTCCCGCCGGTAAAGACGCGCCTTGCAGGTCTCGAACCCATGACAATGGCGGCATAACTTCTTTCCCCTCCCGCTTGCGGGAGGGGGCAGGGGGTGGGCTCGCGCTCTCCCCGAACGATACCGCCCGAAATCAGCCGGGCGCCCACCCCCGACCCCTCCCGCAAGCGGGAGGGGGGAAGAAAAAAAGACAATGGCCTCTGCTCCCTCCACCGCCCAGTTCGTCAATATCGGCGAGCGCACCAACGTCACCGGCTCAGCCAAATTCAAGAAACTGATCATGGCTGACGACTATGCAGCCGCGGTCGAGGTCGCGCTGCAGCAGGTCGAATCCGGCGCCCAGGTGCTCGACGTCAATATGGACGAGGGCCTGCTCGACGCCGAAAAGGCGATGACCACCTTCCTGAAGCTGATCGCCGCCGAACCCGATATCGCGCGCATCCCCTTCATGATCGACAGCTCGAAATGGTCGGTCATCGAGGCCGGCCTGAAATGCGTGAGCGGCAAGCCGATCGTCAACTCGATCAGCATGAAGGAAGGCGAAGCCCAGTTCCTCGCCCAGGCCAAGAAGGTCATGCAGTACGGCGCCGCCGTCGTCGTCATGGCCTTCGACGAGGTCGGCCAGGCCGACACCAAGGCGCGCAAGGTCGAAATCTGCGAGCGGGCGTACAAGCTCCTCATGGGCATCGGCTTCCCGCCCGAGGACATCATCTTCGATCCCAATATCTTCGCGGTCGCGACGGGGATCGAGGAGCACAATAATTACGCGATGGATTTCATCGAGGCCTGCAAGGAGATCAAGGCCAGGCTCCCGCATTGCCACATCTCGGGCGGTCTCTCGAACCTCAGCTTCTCGTTCCGCGGCAACGAACCGGTGCGCCGTGCGATGCACTCGGTATTCCTTTATCACGCCATTCCCGCCGGGCTCGACATGGCGATCGTCAATGCCGGCCAGCTCGACGTCTACGACACGATCGATCCCGAGCTGCGCGAGGCCTGTGAGGACGTCGTCCTCAACAAGGACGAGGGCGCGACCGAGCGGCTGATCGCGCTCGCCGAACGCTACAAGGGCAAGGACGAAGTCGCCGAGAAGCAGGCGGCGGAGTGGCGCGGCTGGGGCGTCGCCAAGCGGCTCGAACATGCCCTGGTCAAGGGCATCGATGCGCATGTCGTCGACGATACCGAGGAGGCGCGCCTGCTCTACGACCGCCCGATCGAGGTGATCGAAGGCCCGCTCATGGACGGCATGAACGTCGTCGGAGACCTGTTCGGCTCCGGCAAGATGTTCCTCCCCCAGGTCGTGAAATCGGCCCGCGTCATGAAGAAGGCGGTCGCGCACTTGCTGCCCTTCATCGAGGCGCAGAAGGAACCCGGCGCACGCGGCAAAGGCAAGATCATCATGGCGACCGTCAAGGGCGACGTGCATGATATCGGCAAGAACATCGTCGGCGTCGTGCTCCAGTGCAACGGCTTCGACGTGGTCGATATGGGCGTCATGGTGCCCTGGTCGGCGATCCTCGCCGCCGCCAACGAGAATGATGCCGACATGATCGGCCTCTCCGGCCTGATCACCCCCTCGCTCGACGAAATGGTGACGGTCGCCGAGGAGATGAAGCGCGCCGGCATGACAATGCCGCTGCTGATCGGCGGCGCGACCACCTCCAAGGTCCACACAGCGCTGCGCATCGCGCCGGCTTATGATGGCCCGGTCGTCCATGTCCTCGACGCCAGCCGCGCCGTCGGCGTCGCCTCGACGCTCGTCAGCGACACGCAAAAGGACGCCTTCGTCCTCAAGACAGCCGAGGAATATGAGGCAGTCCGCGTCGCCCGCGCCGGCCGCAGCCAGAGCGAGCTCGTGCCGATCCAGACCGCACGCGACAACGCGTTCGAGGCTGACATGAACCTCAAGCCGCCGACGCCCAAACAGCCCGGCGTCCATGTCTTCCGCGACTGGGACCTGAACGCGCTCCGCGAGATCATCGACTGGACGCCCTTTTTCCGCGCCTGGGAACTCGCCGGCAATTATCCCGCGATCCTCGAGGACAAGATCGTCGGCGAAAGCGCGCGCAGCCTGTTCGCTGACGCCCAGGCGATGCTCGACAAGATCATCGCCGAGAAATGGCTGGTCGCACGCGCCGTGGTCGGCCTCTGGCCGTGCCGCCGCGAGGGCGACGATGTCATCCTCCACCTCGAGGATGAGAGCCATGTGAAGCTCCCCTTCCTCCGCCAGCAGATCGCCAAGCGCGAGGGCAGGGCGAATATGTGCCTCGCCGATTTCATCAGCCATGATGGTGACTGGATCGGCGGCTTCGCGGTCAGCATCCACGGCATCGAGCCGCACCTCGCCCGCTTCAAGGCAGCGATCGACGACTATTCCGACATCCTGCTCAAGGCACTCGCCGACCGCCTCGCCGAGGCGATGGCCGAGGCGATGCACCGCCATGTCCGCACGACGCTCTGGGGCTATGCGCCCGACGAGCAGCTCACCAACGAAGCGCTGATCAAGGAACAATATCGCGGCATCCGCCCGGCGCCTGGCTATCCCGCCTGCCCGGACCACAGCCTGAAGCCGACCCTGTTCAAGCTGCTCGACGCCCATCATGCGACCGGCATCTCGCTCACCGAAAGCTTCGCGATGCTGCCGACAGCGGCCGTCTCGGGCTTCTATTTCGGCCACCCCCAGGCAGAGTATTTCGGTGTGGCGCGGATCGGCCCGGATCAGGTCGCCGAATATGCCGAGCGCCGCGGGGTGGATCTCGCGACGGCGCAGCGCTGGCTACGGCCGAACCTGGACTGACTTCTTTCTCCCTCTCCCCTTGTGGGAGAGGAGCGTTGGGTGAACAGCGCCCCGCGCTGTTCAGGCCATGCCGGGGGCATGGCCGACCCAACGCTGGGCCCATCGCGTAGCGATGGGAAGGGTGAGGGGGACTCTCGTTGGTCCAGCGCTGCCGAACCTCACTCCCCCTCAACCTTCCGTCGCTTCGCTCCTCCCTCCTTCTCCCACAGGGGGAGAAGGATTTCGTTCGGATTCACCGGCGCTACGCCCGGACAGGCAGCGGCTCGCTAACCTCGTCCGTCGCAACTTCCACCACGCCAGCCAGTGCCTGCAACGCAGCGACATGCCCCCGAAACGCCGCCCGCCCGGCCCGGGTAATCGAAGCCCAGGTCCGCTGCCGCCCGTCCTGCGCCGCCTTGCGCAGCCGGACATAGCCAGCCTCGGACAAAGCCGAGAGATGCTTCGACAGCACTGAGTCGCTGATGTCCGCCGTCTTGCGCAGCATCGCGAACTCGGCGTCCTGCACCGTCGCCAGCACCGCCATGATCTGTAGCCGGGCCGGCGGGTGAATGACGGGATCGAAGGCGAGGCTCGGCACGCTCACGCGCCGACGCCCATTTCCCGCCTGAAAACGCGCTGCCACAGGATGCTCGCATAATAACCGGCCCCCGCGGCGATCACCCCGAGCGGCAGCGGCGCCCAATGAATGCCGCGCTCCCGCGCCAGCCAGATGCTCGCGCTATAGAGGACCAGGAAGACCGCCAGCATGCCGAAACTCACCGGCCGGGTCCGTCCGCTACGATAGCCATTGATGAACATGCCGGTCCGCCGCCGGTCCCAGCGGACGACCAGCACAATGCCGAGCAGTATCACGCCTTCGGCAACCAGCGACCAGGTGACCGGCAACGCCGGCGTCGCGACCAGGCCGCCGAGCAGCCCGGCGAAAGCGAGGTGGCGTTCGGGCGGGCAGTTGGCGGCGGCAGCCAGCCGGGCCTGCGAAGCGTGCATTGCGGCCAGCGCCTCGGCCGCGTCGGTTGATGATGGGTTCACGAGCGAATCTCTCTTTCCAATATGGAAAGTGATGCCCGTCACTTTCCAATTCGTCAAGTGATGATTTGCCAGAATGGAAAGTCACAAAGCTCCGTTCTGGTTCGACCTGTCATGGCTGCTCGCAGCGCCATCTGCTATGAAAGCGCGGCGCGAAAGAGGAGGAAGGTCATGGACCGGGCAACGATGTTGCAGACAATCGATGCGGCCTATGCGGCGCGGCAGCGCGGCGATCTCGCCGGAATCCTGGCGCTTCTGTCACCCGGTGCGACCTTCCGGATGGTCGGCGTGTCGGCCGGGCCCGAAGACGCCGCAACCGCGATTGGCGGGCTGATCGACCAGTTCCACTTCGCCGAGCTCGAGCGACTCGACGCGCTGGTCGATGGCGATCGGGTCATGGCGCGTGTTCGGATCAGCGCCTCGACAGGCGGCGGGCGGCATGTCGACAGCGAGCTGCTCGATATCTGGCGGTTCGGCGCCGACGACAAGATCGTCGAGCTTGTCGAGTTCGCCGATACCGGCCTGATTGGTGTCATGCTGGCGAACGCGCCGGACTATTAACTTTCAATTTACCTTACGCTGCGGGCACAAAAGGTTCATTCGCGGGCAAAAGGAGCCCGTCCGATGCGCCGCATTCTCCCCTTCATCGCGCTGGCACTGACCATCCCCGCCGCCGCCCAGACTGGCCACGCGCCCTTCACCATCCAGCAGACCGGCCAGGGCTTCGCGACCATCGACGAGGCGGTCCAGTCAGTGCGGATGGGCACCGCGACGATCCTGATCGCACCCGGCGTCTATCATCAATGCACCATCCAGGCCGGCGGCGTCATCACCTTCAAGGCGGTCCAGCCCGGCACCGCGATCTTCGAGGGCACCGCATGCGAGGGCAAGGCCGCCTTCGTCCTGCGCGGCCAGGGCTCGACCGTCGATGGCCTCGTCTTCCGCAACCTGCGCGTCGCTGACGGCAATGGCGCCGGCATCCGCACCGAGATGGGCAACCTCACCGTCACCAATTCGATGTTCCTCGACAGCCAGGAGGGAATCCTCGGCGGCGAGCCCAATGGCCAGAAGATCGTGATCGACCATTCGACCTTTGCCGGCCTCGGCCAATGCGACCAGAGCCCCGATTGCGCGCATTCGATCTATCTCGCCAATCAGGGTTCGGTCAGCGTCACTCATTCCCGCTTCGAGCGCGGGCGCGGCGGCCATTATGTCAAGCTGCGCGTCCCCAATGTCATGATCGCCGACAACAGCTTCGACGACACAGGCGGCCGTAAGACCAATTACATGATCGATCTTCCCAATGGTTCGACCGGCCTCATCACGCGCAACACCTTCGTCCAGGGGCGCGAGAAGGAGAACTGGACCGGCTTCGTCGTCGTCGCCGCCGAGGCGAAGCTGTATCCGTCGGCTGGGCTCAGGGTCGAAGGCAATGTCGCGACGCTGACACCCGGCGAAACACGCAGCCCTGCCTTCGTCGCTGACTACAGCCATGAGCGGCTGGCGGTGGGCGCGAACAGGCTGGGCGCCGGCGTGCGTCCGTTCGAGACGCGATAAGGCGAACCTCCCTCTTCATCTCCTTCTACCCTTCCCCAGCGAAGGCTGGGGCCCAGTTGGGAAGGCCAAAATAACGGGGCGCAACGCTCATTGCGATCGTCCCCCAACTGGGCCCCAGCCTTCGCTGGGGAAGGGCAAAAAGGGAAAAGAAGCAACGACGGGCGCTCAGCACCCTACCGCCAGACGGTACGCTCTTCAGTTCAGATGTGCGCGCAGAATGCCGGGATCGAACAGCGATTCACGCTCGCTGGCGATGAGTGGCTTCGTCCATTGCGGCATCGTACCGCGCCACGCAGCCAGGCGCAAAGTGACACGTGCCGGATCATTGTCGATCGCGCGCTGTATTGCAGCGAGCGAAAGGTCGGCATCTTCCAGCGCCGCGCGGGAGTCGGCGAGGCCGGGGACCGCGTAGCGCTCGTCGATCGCCCCGAGGCTCGACCGCGCCGCGCCGATCATCAGCCGCGTTGCCGCCTTGTCGCGCGCGCGCCAGGCGATGTCGGCGGCGTCGAGTGCGCGGCGGACATCCCCCAGATAGGTCGCGAGGGTGATCGGCACCGTGGCGTCGCCGCGGCATGCGGCGGGCGATAGCGCGCGAACATAATCGACGACGCCCGCCAGCACGCGCGGCGGCGGCTCCGCGCCGTCGAATTCCTGCGTGATCAGCCCGGCGATGAACGCCGCGAGCGCCGGGTCATCACGGTCACGCGAGACCTTGCGGGCGGTGAGCGGGCCGGCGAGATCGGGGATCGGCCTGGGGTTGAAGATGCCGTCGCCCCGGTGCGAGCTCAGCAGCGAGGCAGTCACATCGGCGGTACCGGGCGCGCCAGAGATGCCGGGAAACAGGAAGTCGGGATTGCCACGGCCGTTGCGGTGGCAGCTCGAACAGGACAGGCCCGCCCGTGCAGCCTGCCCGCCGAGCAACAGCGGCGCGCGAAACGCCGCACGGCCGATCGCGATCGACCGCGCCGCGCCGGCCCTTGGGGGCCTGCCCAGGCATTCCGCTGGTTCGCGGGTCAGCGCGGCCAGCCGCGCCGCCGGCGCGAGCCAGCGCGCTGCGCGCAACGGGGGATCGGCAGGCGCTGCGGCGGCGAGCAGCCCCGCGACGGCAAGGATCAGGAGGCCTTGCCGTGCCCGGTGGTGATCCATCCGCGTAATTCCTCCGCCTCGGCGCATCCGAAACTGCAGCGGGCGTCGAGCGCGGCGAGCATCCGGCGCGCGCCGATAAGGTCGCCGCGCTCGACCATCAGTTCGCCGAAATATTCCGTCGCGCCGCGATGATGCGGGGCGAGCGCGAGCGCCTCGCGATAATAGCCCTCGGCAATATCGTATCGCTTGAGCTTGCGGTTGGCGAAGCCGAGATAGGTCAGGATATCGGGGTGCGGCCCGAATGCCCGCCGTGATTGCTCGAGCGAGGCGATCGCCTCGGCATAGCGATGCTCGTTGATCAGCGAAACGGCGGTGAGATAGGCGGCGTCGCCGCTGGCGGCACTGGCGAAGAGCGGCCCCGGCGTCGAGTCGATGCGGGCCTGTGGGCCGGCGCCGAGCGCTGCGTTGATCGCCGAGATCGCCGCGGCGAGATCGGCCGCCTGTGGGCAGGTTTGAGCACAGGCCGTCGAGCGCGTCGTCAGCCCGTCGAGCACGGCCTGTGCCTTCGCCTTGTCGCCCGTCTTGGCATAGGCGATGCCGAGCTGCTGCTCCGCCCCGATCAGCGACGGATCGATCTTGACCGCCTTTTCGAGCGGCTTGGCAGCGCCCTTGAAGTCGCCAAGGCCGGTCCGGGCGAGGCCGGCGAGATAATTGGCGTTGGCGTCGCGCGGCGCCACCGTCAGGACATGATCGAAGGCGCGCTTGGCGTCGGCGAATTTCTCGGCCTTCAGCGCCTCCACGCCTTTGCGATACTCCGCCGCGGCATCATATTGCGGCTGGGTCGTGCTGGGCGCCCCGCCGCCGCTCATGCCTCCGCCACCGCCGCCATCGCCCGAGGCGATGCCCGGAAGCGCGACAAAAAAGCCGATCGCCGCGCCGGTTGCGATGATGCGTGCAAAGCTCATGATCCGCTCCCCAACATATCTGGCCTCGATCATATCCCGATTCCCCCGGGCTCGATAGCGCAAACCTCCTTCTTCACTTCCCCAGCGAAGGCTGGGGCCCAGTTGAGGGACGATCGTGATGAGCGTTGCGCACTGTTATTTTGGCCTTCCCTACTAGGCCCAGTTTCGGGTTGAACATGCCCCGCATGTTCAAGGATCGTCCGGGGGACGATCCGACCCGAGAACTCTTCGCCGGGGAAGGGGAGAAGAGAAAGCGCGACGAGCTTGGCGCGCAGCTCCCAACCCTATCGCCAGACCGGATGGCTCTCCAGATCAGCCGAATACATATTTATATATTGCGCCATCCGCGGCCGTTCCGCGCGGTTCGGGCTGGCGCCGTGGGGCAGGTCCTGCCGCCAGATGATCAGGTCGCCGGCGCCCGCCGCGATCGTCCGCGCCTCGCCGCTCAGATCGACCTCCCGCGGATCGGCATCCCCCAGCCCATCGAGCCACGCCTCGATGCGATGCTGGAACCCCGGCACCACCTGAAGCGCCCCCTGGTCGGCACTGGTATCGGTCAGATACAGGATGCCCTGCGTGGCAAAGGGGATCGGCGTCACCAGGCTGACATCCCAGTGCAGCTTCGGCCCCTGGAACGCCCGCCCCGGCGCGACCGGCGGATTGAAGCTCATCCGGTCGACCGTCGACCAGAGATCCGCGGTTCCCCAGAGCTGCGCGAACGCCTTGTGCACCCGCGCAGACCGCCGCGCCGGCTCGAGCGCCGGATCCTGGAAATGCTGGACCATGATGCCGTTGTTGCGCGGGGTGTTGAACCAGCTTTGCGGATCGTCGGGCGTGCCCTTTACCTGTTGCCACAACAGCGCCTCGGCTGCGCGAGCCTCTTCAAGCGTGATCGCCTCGCGCAGGATGACATAGCCCTCGCGCTCCCAATGCGCGAGATCGTCGGCATCGAGCACCGGCGCCGCCGCCTCGATCGCCGCGATCCGCTCCAGCATCGCCTCGGGCGGCGGCGCTCCGTCGAGCCAGGCATTGTAGCGCGCGAGCAACAGCGGATCGGGCAACCCTGCGGTCTCGACGATCCACGCCTCGAACGTCGGATAATCGGGCCATTCCAGCCCCAGATAGGTAATGGTCTGCTCCAGCCCGAGCCCGAGCATGTCGAGCAGCATCCGCGACTGCATCGCTGACAGGTCAGACGTCTGCGCCCGGCCGGTGCGCAGCGCCCAATAGTCGGCGAGCCCCCTGATCTCGGGCAGTGGCGAAATCGGGTCGGCGAGCGATGCGGGAGAGGTGGCCATGGCGGATACATTCCGCACCGCCCGCATGGCGTCAATCGGGAACCGGCCATCGCTACGCCGAGCGCCGTCACCCCTGGCTCAATCCCCGAAATCAATCGGCGCATCCGCCTTGGCGCGGTTGCCACCAAAGGGCAGGGACAGTGCGAGGCTCAACGTGCGCCGCGTATTCCGGCGCGTGCTGGTCTCGATCAGCGTCGGGCCCTCGATCACGCCGCGGTCGCGCTGCGAATCGAAGATGTCCGCCAGCGACAGGACAGCGCTCAACCCATTAGCGAATTTGTGGCGATACCCGATATTGGCGACAAAGGCGGGGAGCCGATAGCCCTGCGGGGTCAGCCTTTTGCCATTATAGCTGGTGCTGATCTGAACGAGATCGGGTTGCGCCGGCTTGAAATCCATGCCCGCCTTGGCGGTGAACCCAAGCGCCGACCGCGTGCCGGCAAAACCCAGGTTCGAGGCGTCGATCGTGTTCCGATACAAATTGCCGCTCAGCCGATAGGAAACCGCGCGGGAGATTTTCCCGTTCCCCGAAAAATCCGCGCCCCAGGAAAGGCTCTTGCCGAGATTTTCTTTGGTCGTCAGCAACTCGGTCGGCGTGATGAACCGGCTCACATCGGTAAAGACATTATAGCTCTTGCGCAGGAACAGGGTCACTTCCCACGACATGCCATGCGCCTGATATTGGTATCCGGCCTCGAAGGAATGGGTTTCCTGCGGCTTCAGATCGGGGTTGCCCGCCCGCAGGTTCAGCGGATCGGAAAACACCGGATACGGGTTCAGGTCCTCCGGCTGCGGCCGGGCCACGCGGTGGCTGTAGCTCAGCTTCACATCCTGCCCCTCGCTCAGCGCATATTGCAGGTGAAGCGTCGGATAAGCGCGGAAATAGCGGTTGCGGCCGCGCAGCCCGAGATCGACCTGGTCGGTGCTGATGATCGCCTGTTCGAGCCGGAGCCCGACGATCGCGGAGAGCTGCTTGGCCAGCGCCCGGTCATAAGTCGCATACCAGGCGTGGACGGTCTGGCCGTACAGGAAGCGCGTCGTGCGCGACGGATCGACCGAGACGGCGCCGGTCGCCACATCGATCAGAAATCCGCGGTCGCGATAGTCATCGTCGTTGCGCTGCAAATCATAACCGGTGACCACGCTCCCGCCCCATAAGGGCTGGGTATATTCAGCGGTCAGCTCGCGCTCGAGTTCAGCATTCCGCGGGCTCTGCTCGTCGATCTCGTCCTGCTGGACCGGCACGCGAAAGCGGTTGGTGAAGCGGCGCGTCTCATTCTCGATCGTCTCGCCCCGGCGCAGGTCGAGCGTGAAGACCTGCCCCTTGCGCGCGAAGCTGTGGCGATATTTCGCTGACACCTCGTCATTCACCTCATCCTCCGGCCCGCCGCCGAAGCGATCATAATCGCTGACGATCGCGCCGGATCCGTCGCGCACGCTGTCGTGCTGGACAATGTCGGGCTTGCCGGTGCGGCGGTTATAGGTTCCGCTGGCACTCAGCCGATCATTGGCATCCACATCATAATCGATCCCGCCGCCGATCGTGCGCCACAGCTTCTCGCCCCGGAACAGGCTGTCCTGGCTGCTCAGGGTTCTCTGCCCGGTTGCCGGATCGATCGCAGTCCGGCGATCGGTATAGGGCCGGTACCGCTCGTCGCGGCGCAGGCTGGCGTTCGCGGCCACCGTCACCGGCCCCGAATGATAGCTGATCTTGCCCCCGACATTGAATCGCCCGTCGCTCCCGCCGCTTGCCTGGACCGTGCCCGATGTGCCGGCCTTGCGGGTCTTCTTCGTCACGATGTTGATGATGCCGGCCGAGCCGTCGGGCTTGAACTGCGCTGACGGGTTGGTGATCACGTCGATATGGTCGATCATGTTCGCCGGGAACTGCTCGAGCGTATCGGCGCGATTGGCTGCCGAGGTCGTAGTCGAGGGCTTCCCGTCGATCAGGATCTGCACATTCGTGTCGCCGCGCAGGCTGACATTGCCCTGGGCGTCGACATCGACGGAAGGCAGGTTGCGCAAGACATCGCTGGCTGAACCGGAAGCCGCCTGGAGGTCGTGCCCGATGTCATAGGTTTTGCGATCGATCGAACTCCGCGCCGCCTCGCGCTCGCCGGTCACGGTGATTTCGGGCTCGGCGGCGCGACCCTTGCTTTCCTTCGGCGGTGCGTCGGGCGCTGACTGCGCGAGGGCGGGGCCCGACATCACCGTCAGCACGGCGGCGGTAAGCGTCGCCGCGCTCCGGCTAAAAAACTGCTTGTCGCGGCAGGGCTGAGCTGACCGAGACGAAATAAGAACAGGCAAATCTGGCTTCCGTCTTCCCCGGGGACGGGTTTCCCTACACGATCGGCTTCCGTTGCGACCGCATTACTCCATTATAAATTGCCAACCTAAGGCAGTACGGCCGCGCTTCTATGAACGCGACAACAGCCGGCGGGCGCTGCTAGAACCCGATGCGGCGCGGCGATCGTGTCGAGCGGCGTGATGCAAGCCGCGACCCGGAAATCAACCAAATGCAGGACAGAGGATCAGATGACTAAGTTGAAGCTGTCAGTCTTTGTCGTCCTCTCAGCCTTGGTGGCGATCTGGTCTGGTCCGTCACTAGCGCAAGCAAAATCGCAAAATATCGACCGCACGCCACAAGAAATTCTATACGGAGTGGCGTATTACGACGAATACACGCCCGTCGATCGCATAGATGAAGACTTCCGCCTGATGAAAGAGGCGAACATCACGGTAGTTCGGATCGCCGAGTCGACATGGGGAACGCTGGAACCGCAGCCGGGCGTCTTTGATTTCAGCCATGTCGATCGGATGCTGTCTGCTGCCCAACGATATGGCATCAAGGTCATCGTCGGCACGCCGACATACGCCATCCCCACATGGCTCGCGCGTCAGCACCCGGATGTGCTGGTGACGAGGCCCGAGGGGCAGGCCAAATTTGGCTTTCGCCAGAACATGGACATCACGAACCCGCATTATCGCGCAGCTGCCAGGCGGGTCATCGAGGCTCTGATCGCCCATGTTGCGGACCACCCGGCGGTGATCGGCTATCAGGTCGACAACGAAACGAAACCGTACAACACGGCCGGACCGAATGTGCAGGCTGCATTTGTGAAGGCGCTGCAGCAGAAATGGGGCAGCCTCGATGCGTTGAACAAGGCCTGGGGTCTCGATTACTGGAGCAATCGGGTTAACCGGTGGGAGGACTTTCCTTCAACGACCGGATCAATGAACGCGAGCGTCAAAAACGCCTTTGCCGAATTCCAGAGAGGTCTCGTAACGGAGTTTCTCGCGTGGCAAACGGAGCTGGTGCGCAAGCACGCGCGCGAAGACCAGTTCATCACCCAGAATTTTGACCTGGGCTGGCTGAAAACGTCCTACGGTATCCAGCCCGAGGTGAACCATTGGAAAGCAGCGCGGCCGCTCGACGTTGCCGGCATCGACATCTACCACCCGACTCAAGACGACCTGACAGGGGTGGAGATTGCCTTTGGCGGCGACCTGGCGCGCTCGCTGAAAGACGGCGCGAATTACTATGTTATCGAGACCGAGGCGCAAGGGTGGCTGCAATGGACGCCCTATCCAGGCCAGCTGCGGCTACAAGCCTTCAGCCATCTCGCCTCTGGTGCGAACATGGTCGCATATTGGCACTGGGCTACCACGTCGAACGCAATCGAAACCTACTGGCGCGGATTGCTGACCCAGGACTATCAACCGAATGAAGTTTACCAGTCGGCGAAGGAAATTGGTGCCGACATCAAGCGCCTTGGGCCGAAGCTCGCAGATCTGAAGAAGAGCAATGATGTCGCGATCTATGTCAGCAATCGTGCGCAAACCGCATTCGATTCATTCAAGCTGCCAGGAAACATCGAATACAACCAGGTGATGCGTCCCTTTTATGACGCGCTGTATAGAAGGAATATCGAGGCTGACGTCATTTCGCCCGACGGCAACGCGGATCTGTCGAAGTACAAGATGATTGTCGTGCCGGCCCTGTATTCGGCGAGCGACGAGGAGATCGCTCGGCTGAATGCTTATGCCGAAGCCGGCGGCCACCTGGTTTACACGTTCAAAAGCGGCTTCACCAATGAGGATTCCAAGGTGCGCTACGCGACGCAGCCGGGCGCGATCGCGCAAGCCGCGGGGGTGAAGTACCAGCTGTTTACCGAACCCAAAGAGGTCAAGGTCGGGCCCGAACTGTACGGCCTCAGCGGAAAGGACCTGGAGGCGCGTTGGTGGATGGAGTTTCTAACGCCGACCACCGCCAAGGTGATTGCCCGCTTCGAACATCATTCCTGGCCTGATTATGCTGCGATCACCCGCAACACCTACGGCAAGGGAGAGGTAACCTATATTGGCTTCATGCCGCCGGACGCGCTGATCGAGGGTATCCTGACCGACACTGCGAAACGGGCTGGCGTTGTCTGGCCGGAGGAAGCTCGGTTCCCTCTCATTGTGCGTAGCGGCACGCTGACGAATGGCAGTCGCGTCCGCTACCTGCTGAATTACTCGCGGGAGAAGCAGAATATTCCTCGTGAGCTTGCTGATGGGACAGATCTTCTGACTGGCAGGCAGGCCGCTTCTACAATCGGTCCTTGGGGTGTGGCGATCCTCGAGAGCAGGCCTTGAGGTAAAGGGAGAGCCCGCTTGTCCGTATCGGCTGGCCTTCGAGACCCGCCCGTAGAACGCTTCCCATGGCGCTTTCGGCACTTGCTCTCCCGCAGACGGAACGGCGGCTAACCACCCGGATTCCGCCGTCTGGGCGCGGGCGGTGCGGCCCGGTTGCCTGAAAGCCGACGGGCCGGAGACGGGATGGAAACCAGCCGGGCGGAAGTCGCCCCAGTTACAGCCATTCAGGACAATGGCGCTCCGCAAGTCTTGTGTCGGATAAGTTTCGCACCTCGACCCATTCAAGATTAGCGCCGCCATTCTTGATCAGTCGCTCGTGGCAGTTCCAACACCGAAAGCGCCAGAGGAACGTAAACCAAACAGGCATAAAAATGGCCCATTCGAGCCACATCCAGCGCGGAGCGGCACTCGCCGTCGCGAACACCACGACCGCGAACACCGCCACGAAAAGCTACAATCGTTTAAAGTGCCGAATGAAGGCCGCCTTGTCAGTCACCGCCATAAACCAACGTGCCAACGTCCCCATCCCGGCCATTCCCCAAATTCGATCCCGATCGGGAGGCTTAGGGATCGTGTACTACGAGCAGAGTCAGCTACCCCAATTATCACGTCAGCTCGACTTGCGCCCGAAGCTGCGGGGCATGGGCTCTAGAGATGAAGGTTGTGACGAGGACGTCTTTGTCCCAACCGCATTCCGCTCCGCCAAGTACCGAGCCATAATGGCGTCCGGATCGAACAGCGTATCGTCGGCCTTTGCCTCCTTCCGCGCGCGCGACAACGATGCGGGTGGCGGAGGCGGCACAGACCGATCATCGCGCCCCCAAAAATAGCGCGCGATCTTGACGCCGGCAAAGATGAAACAAGCGATCGCCCCCAATAGGCAGAGCAAACTCGCCAAATGATAGGTCAGCGCGCCCGATGTGTTTCCCGAGGCTGAATGCACGTCGCCAACCAATTCCAAGTTACGGCTGACGTACCGGAAGGCGAAACCCATCGCGAAAGGCAGAGTGGGATGATAGAAGCGAGGTCGTGCCATGCCGCCTCGATAGCGAATTTAGGTAAAAACTTCCCAAATCAGCCCAACAGCCAGTCGTGTGGAGCTTGCCGAAGCACGCGTCTGTCAAGACACACACGATGGCGCACGCTAAATGTCCTTCGACAATATCAGGATAGATGGCGTTGGCTTTGCAGAAGCCCTACGGTCCAGACCGGATGACGGTGCGAGGCCGGTGTTCCCGAATAGGCGGGAAGGCTTGCGGTGCTCTCACGCGAACCTGATCGTCTCTCATTCACGGAGATTGGCGAGGGATCGCAACGGGCGCAAGGTCCGCTTCCCACCCGGATTCCGCCGTTCAGGCGCGGACGGCGCGGCGCGGTTGCCTGAAAGCCGACGGGCCGGAGACGGGATGGAAACCAGCCGGGCAGGAGTCGCTCCAATTGCGGAAGTAGTGCGCGCATGCAATCTTCCGACCATGCGTACCAGATGGGCCGTGATTTTAATCGCTTCGATTTCCAATCCTGCCTTTGCAGCGGATCGGGGATTATGCCAGGCGTTGGATGTTGTGAAAGAGTCGGCGCGAGGGGGTCCTCAGCGCATCACCATTTTGAAACGCGACGACGAAACGTTTGCTTGCCGCCGGAGAACGGATGCGGGGCCTGCGGTAAAGGCATTCTGCGAGGCTGCCGCCGAGCCTGTGGGAGTTGAATTCACGCATAAATTTCCTTGGCTCATCTACGACTGCCTACGCAGCGAGCACCTCGCCCCCTGGGTTACAACGGTCGATCGTTACACCGGTATGGGGAAAAAGAAGGCGACCCATCTTTGGGGTCGTTGGCGCGACGGAACGCGCTTAGACATCCGGTTCGTGCCCACGGGTGACTCTGGACCGAAACCAGAATTCAAGAACTATTGGGGCGATTATGAACTTGTAATTTGGCGGCCCTGAACGCGGTCTTGTGGCAGCTTCCCACCAGATCCCGCCGTTCGGAGGCGGACGGTGCGGCCCGGTTGCCTGGAAGCCGACGGGCCGGAGACGGGATGGAAACCAGCCGGGCAGAAGTCGCCCCAGTTGCGGTCGTTCTCTATACCCGCCACGATCTTCGCGGAAGGAACAAGTGATGGCCGACGAGGTGAAGCCTTACCCGCTTATTACCGAAGCGATCAGGCAAGACCAGGTCGAGCAGGTGGCGAACCTCTTTGATCGATACCCTGACATGGAGGGTCTTCGCGTGCCCGCGTTCGGGACATGGCTTCATTACGCCGCAGCGCACGGCAGCGCGGCAATGCTGGCGTGGCTTGTTGCGCGCGGCTTTGATCCTTGTTCAATAGGCGGACCAGAAGGCGAGACCCCGGTGGAAATGGCAGCGGCCAAGGGGAAGCACGCGAACGTCAGCTTTCTTTTGGACCTTGGCGTGCCGCTCGATACGTCAACCGCAATACGAAATCCCCTTTTCTCGTCGGTGCTCAGCCGGTCCTTGGAGGTGTCGCGACTTCTGCTTGAGGCAGGGATCGATACATCTCCACGCTACACCCTCGCCTCATCTACTCAGACCTTGGACGCCGTAGCCTTTGCGATGCTTCACGGAGCACGCGACATCGCGCGAATGATCGCCCTGCATAGCAACGGCGGAAACGCTCGCTTAGCTGAACAGGCGATGGCAAATGGGCTGGATACTGCGATGGCGATCACATCGCAAAGCGGCACGTAGTAACGACCGCTTTCCACCCACTTTTCCCCGTTCCCGCGCTATCGATTGCCGCGACCCGCCTGAAAGCCGAGTGGCAGGTATCGGGAGGAAAAGCGCGCGGACCGGACACGCCCCATTTGCAGATGCTACGAGAACCGATAATCACTGCCTATGGCTGACGAATTGATTTGGGATGGAGATTGGGAGCCCGTCACTTCGAATGATGCGGTGTGGGCGGAGAACGAGCTTGGTCGGGAACTCGCCCCCGGGCATATCTTGTTCGGCAAAACATGGGTCGCGCTCGGTAGGCGTCCAAAACGCGATGACTTCCTATTCAGATTGTCCGACGGACGCTTCGCTCAAATACATCTCACGCGTCATGCTGAAGCTGACCCGCGTTGGCCGGTCGCTGAGATATTCGACAATTTTGAAGACTGGAAGATGATCCCGCCTCAGGACCGCTAAGGTCGACTTTCCACCACTTTTGCTCGTTCCCGACCCCGTCGAGAGGTGCATGCGCCTGAAAGCCGACTGGCAGGTATCGGGACGGTAAGCAGCCCGGCGGCAGTCGCCCCAGTTACTGCCGTTCAACCAGCCATATGATAGCGGACGGCAACGCCCGCTCCCAACTCAGCGGCCAGCCTTTCAACCAAGCGCTCGCCCTGATCGCGGAATGCCGCTTGATCAGATTCTGATTTGAAGCCCGAAGATATGGGATCATCTCGATTTAACGTAGCATCATATGCGGACGCCCAAGCCCACAGGTCGAATGATAGGTCGGCGCTTAGATTCAGTTCCTCAGGGCGAATATTGCCCATGCGCCCTGCCTGGTCCCACCATAGAGGCGCGCATTCGTAGTCTGCCATGAGCTTGATTCGCATGCATCACCCTATGGCAAAGAAAGGTCGGACGGCTACCATCCAAGTAGCGGAAATGAGCAATCCGCGCTAAACGGAGCCGCCCTTAGCCAAGCCGGGAGGTAAGACTTGGCGAGGGGATCAGCCGGGGCTTCGCGAGATGCAAAGGGTTTCTCCCGCCCTCCCGGCACCGGTCTGGAGTCGATGATGGCAATCGTAGTTCGTGGGAGGACCGGCTGCTCCCTTTGTCAGAACGTATTTGGCGCGGACGACGACGTCGTATCGACCCCCCACTTCATTTGGGATGAGGGCCATCCGCTCTGGCGCTTTTCCGACTCTGGAATGCACCGATCATGCTTTCTTGCTTGGGAACATGCCGACGATTTCCGCGCAGAATACAACGTTACTTGGCCCCAAATTATGCCGCGTCACCCGCGTGAAATGCTGGCAGACGGGTCGATCATCGACCTTTGAGCTACGCCGCTTTCCACCAGATCCCGCCGTTCGGGCGCGGACGGTGCGGTCCGGTTGCCTGAAAGCCGACGGGCCTGAGACGGGATGGAAGCCGGCCGGGCAGCAGTCGGCCCAATTCCGGACTTCCGGCGCTTGACTGCTACGCGTCCCGGTAGGACATTCCCGCCGGAGCCGGCCATGTCCGGCAGTGGATATTCGCCTGCCATTGGAGGATCACCGCTTTTTCGGCGGCCTTTGAATGGAATTCGGCGGTGAACGCGCGGGGGGCCGGGCGTAGCTGAAGGGTGGCCGAGCGTTAAACGGAAGGGGGGAGATCATGGCAACAGTTGCGGGGGAAGCTCCAATCAGCGGGCGAGATGCTGACCATCTGTCGGGAGCGTCACGGGCCCATTCGGTCGATCGCTGGATCTTCGTCGCTATGGCGCTCTGGTTTATCGCCATCGTCCTGGTCGGTTTCATTCCGGATTCAGTGATGAAACTGGCGATGGTGCGGGCGGGGGCGAGAGCGCCCTTCCCGCTGGTCCTGCACATTCACGCTGTGATGATGGGCAGTTTCCTGCTGTTGCTGCTGGTGCAGTCGTTGATGGTTGCGACCGGACGAGGCGCTCTGCACAAGCAGGTCGGCGTTGCGGCGTTTGTGCTGGTGCCGGCTTTGGTGGCCGTCGGATTGATCGTGGCGCCAACGATGTATTACCAGGTATGGGGCGGGGCGCATTTCGGGCCGCCGGAAGTTCGTGCTGCATTGTCGCCGGTCCTTCCCCTGCTCGAGAACATCTTGTTGCTGCAGATAAGCTCAGGCGTGCTTTTCGCCGCCTTCATGACAATTGCACTGAAAGCGCGGGCGACACATCCGGGATTGCACAAGAGGATGGTGTTCCTCGCGACGGCAGTGCCGCTCGGCGCGGCCCTGGACCGGATATCCTGGTTACCTTCCAGCATGCCGGACAGCCCTTGGGCGACCTATGCTTATGTGTTGGCAGCCCTGGCGCCGCTCTTCATTTGGGACGTGGTCCGTCATCAGAGGGTGCATCGTGCCTATTGGATATTCATGGGAACGTATCTCCCGGCGGCTGCGCTGGTTGTTGCGGCCTGGGACGAGCCCTGGTGGCATCAAGCGGCGCACCGGATCATGGGGGTGTGAAGATTTTCCCTTGTAAAAAGCTGGCCTTGCGCCCCTGAGGCCCGGTCGCCGGCTGACATTGACGACTGCTTTTCCAGTCGGCCACCGCAAAGCTGACGGCCTGCTGCCGGCCCAGTGAGTAACACTCAGCAGCGCCGGTGGGCGGCAAACACCAGGTCGCTGATGTCGACGAACCCGCCGACTGCCGTCATGACGCCGAGCGTGAGTTCAAGCAGCTTCAGGCTGCACCTCGATCACGCGCAATCGCTGCGCGCGAAGTCGGGCTGGAGAGGCCCTTGAGGTTGGTGCCGAGTTGCTCCCGCGCCGCCTCGTATGATCTGAACAACTTGGCTGGACCGATATCCGTTCCGCGACTGTCCCGGTCTGTGATGTGGTTTGCCGCTCGCGCTCGATTCAAACGCCGGGCGCGCTGGCTATCATGCCGTGCCGGCTACTGCGCGCCGCGAATCTGGAGGGTCCGCGCAATGATAATAGAGATTTCCGCCTGTCACTATTCCAAACTACAGCTGAACTAAATCCGATATGATTCTCATAATTCGGGAAGATATGACGAAATCTACACGGCCAGGAATTTCACGGTCCGTTTCTTGGCGGCCCGCAATCTATAAAGAGCTCCGGAGTAAAGCGTGTGCAAGGCGCAAATACCGTCAGATTCAGGCCCCCTCGACGGTGGCTCTCATAAATCCGCGAATATTTGCCCGGATTCGACCATGTCCAACATCATTACTTGGCGATGCGGCTCCGGGAACGCCCAGCGCGCACGCAAGCCAATCAGGGGCAGGGCATCCCCGTGGCGAGGTCGAGACACTTGCCGTCCACCCTGGGCGCGGCGATCGGCAGGCCGATCTGCGCCGCAAGCGTCGGCATGATATCGACCGTCTCGATGCCATTGGGATGCTCGGCTGCCGCCATGCCCTTGCGCCAGAACAGGATCGGCACCCGGCGGTCATAATTATACGGGCTGCCATGCGTCGCGACATAGCCATGGGTCGGGTCGGGGATCGGCGTGACGCGCGGCTTCAGGAAGACGAGCAGGTCGCCCGAATGCGCCGGGTTGTACGAGGCCCGCGCCTTTTCGAGCAGCGTCCAGGTCTCGACTGGCCCCTTGGGCTCGGGGCTCGCCGCGATCTGCGCCGCGGTGAAGACGGCCGCCACTTGCGGCATCGCCTTGTACCGCGCGATTGCCTCGGCCTGCACTGCCTTGCGCTGCTTCGCGTCGAGCGCGATCGATATCCAGACATCGCCATTGGGGATGTCGCCGAACAGCACCGGCCCGGTGATGCCGAGCTTGGCCGCGATCTCCCGGCCCATATTGGCGGGAGCGAGCGCCACATCGGCGCGCGCCGCCTCGGGCAAGCCATTATCCCGCTCGCGCTCCGGCACGTCGTTGCCGCCATGGTCGGCGGTCAGCACGACCTCGTAATCGGCGCCGGTTTGATCGAGCACGTCGAAAAAGGAGCCGAGCGACCGGTCGAGATTGGCGAGCTGGATGCACATCTCGGCGCCTTCGGTGCCATAGGTATGGCCGACATAATCGGTGGCCGAGGCGCCGATCGAGATGATGTCGGTCGCCGGCCCGTGACCGAGCTTCATATCCTGGATCATGCCTGCGCCGAGCGCGAGGATTGCCGCGTCGAAGGCGGGCGAGGCGCGGAACTTGGTCATGCTGCCCGCCTCGCGCTCGAAGCGGCCGGTGCCGACGCTCTTCTCGGGAGAGAGCGGCACGGCGTGGTCATGGCTCGCGCACCAGTCGGGCTCGTCCATCGCGGCCTCAGGCTGGGCGATCCGCGCTGCGACCGCGGCATTGGTGCGCGCGACGACCGCCGGGGTCGCGCGGCTGGCATAGGAGACGAACGCCTTGCCGTCCCACCACCAGAGCTCGTCGACGCGGTGGCCGCCCATCATCACCGCCGCCCGGTCCTTGCCCGCGACCGAGACGACGCGGTTCGCCGGGTTCGCCGCCTTCATCCGCTCGCCGAGGGTCGGCACCAGCAGATGCTTGTCCGACACGGTGTAGCTCGAGGAGGTGCTGCCGGGCACGCTCTCGTCCTCGGCGCAATAGACCTGCTTGTCGGTGCGCGGCGCCTTCTGGTCGATCCAGTTATTGGCGATGATGCCGGTATGCTCGGGACGGAAGCCGCTGAGGATGGTCGAATGGCCCGGGCAGGTCTCGGTCGCTGCGTGGCTCTGATAGCCCGAGGGAAAGACGGTGCCGGTCAGCAGCCGCGCGAAACCACCGGTGAAATGCCCGCGATACTCCTGGAACAGATCGGCCGAAAACTGGTCGACCGAGATGACGACGATCAGCTTTGGCGGCGTTGCGGGAGTCGCGGTCTGCGCTGCGGCAGGGCCGGCGATCGTCGCGGCAAGCGCGAGAATCGAGGACGCGATAATCGAAACCGGGCTTTTCATGGCGTTCCTTTGCGCATGGATGCAATGCACTCCCATCGCCGCTATGAGCGAGAGCGGGACTGCCGACAAGGATCGCCGATGCGCGCGCTGGGTTACCTGATTGTGACAATGCTCGCGGCGATGTTTGCCGCAACCGGTGCGCATGCCGATACCCCCGGCGCCCTCGGCGCGGGCCCGCATCTGGCGATGCGGCTGGTCGCCGAGACGCCGACGCCCGCCGCCGGCCAGCAGGTTACCCTCGCGCTCGATACGAAGCCGCAACCGGGCTGGCACGGCTATTGGCAGAATCCCGGCGATGCGGGCTTCCCCGCCAAGCTCGACTGGACGCTCCCCAAGGGCGCGAGCGTCAGCGATCCAGCCTATCCGATCCCCGGCACTTTGCTGATCGCCGGGCTGATGAACTATGTGTTCGAAGCCCCTTATGCGCCGCTCGTCACCTTCAATGTGCCGGCCGGCCTGGCCGCGGGTACGAAGCTGCCGGTGAAACTCCACGCCGCCTATCTCGTCTGCACCCAGACGATATGCGTGCCAGAAAGCGCCGATCTCGCGATCGACCTTGTGGTCGGCGACGGCACGATCACACCCGATGCCCGCGCGCAATTCGACACATGGCGACGCGCAATCCCCAAGCCGCTCGACGCCAAGGCGACCTTCCAGGCGAGCGGTGGCCAGATGCGGATCGCGGTGCCCTATCCGGCGAGCGCGCCGGTCGCGGCGGATGCCTATTTCTTTCCGATCACAACCGGCCTGGTCGATTACGCGGCGCCCCAAAAAGTGACGCGCGACGGTGATCGCGTCGTCATCGAAACCAAGGCGGGCCCCAGCCCCAAAGGCCCGCTCAGCGGCGTGTTGCGGATCGCGCCCGGCCGTGGCCTGATGGTCACGGCCGCCGCCGGGACCGTATCCGCCGCCTCCGGATCGGCAACCGGCGCGCCAGGCGGCGTGTGGCTGGCGACCTTGATCGCATTTGCCGGCGCGATACTCGGCGGGCTGATCCTCAATGTCATGCCCTGCGTCTTCCCGATCCTGAGCCTCAAGGCGCTGAGCCTCGTGCGCGGCCACCTCGACGAACGATCGGCCCGGCACGAGGCGCTCGCCTATACCGCCGGCGTGGTTGCGGTGTGCGTTGCGCTCGGCGGCGCGATCCTCGCGCTTCGGGCAGGCGGGAGCGCAGTCGGCTGGGCCTTCCAGCTGCAGGATCCGCGTTCGATCATGGTGCTGCTTCTGCTTGCGGTCGCGCTTGCGCTGAATTTCGGGGGCTTATTCGAAATCCCGACCCCCCGCTTCGTCAATCAGGCGGGCGGGGCAGGCGGGGCTTTCGCCACCGGCGCGCTCGCGGCGTTCATCGCGACGCCCTGCGCTGGTCCGTTCATGGGCGCGGCGCTTGGTGCGGCGCTCGTGCTGCCTTGGCCCGCCGCGCTGGCGATCTTCGCCGGCCTCGGGATCGGGCTGGCATTGCCTTTCCTCGCGCTCGGCTTCGTGCCCGCGCTGCGCAAGCGCCTCCCGAAACCCGGCGCCTGGATGGAAAATTTCCGCCGCTTCCTGTCGATCCCGATGTGGCTCACCGCCATCGCGCTCGCCTGGGTGCTGGGCCGCCAGATCGGTGTCGATGGCATGACCGAGGGGCTGCTCGTGGTGCTCGGTGCGGGGATCGTCTTGTGGGCAGCGGGCCGGCGGCAGGCCCGCGGCCTCGGCTTCGGCACACCGGCGGTCATCATGCTGGTGGCGATCGTCGCGGCCGGCGTCTGGCTCGCCAGTGTCGCGCATCGGCCCGCAGCCGTCACGACCCGGGAAGCAGGCGCCGCCGAACCCTTCAGCGAAGCGAGGCTCGCTGCACTCCGGGCGCAGGGCCGCCCGGTCTTCGTCTATTTCACCGCCGACTGGTGCCTCACCTGCAAGGTCAACGAGAAAGCCGCGATCGAAACCGACGCCACCCGCAGCGCCTTCGCCGCGCATAAGGTCGCGGTGCTTGTCGGCGACTGGACTGATGGCGATCCCGCGCTCGGCCGCTTCATCGAGGCGCACAACCGCGCCGGCGTGCCGCTCTATCTCTATTACGCGCCCGGCGCCGCTGAACCCCGGGTCTTGCCGCAGGTGCTGACCTCAAGCATGCTGGCCGAGCTATGAAAACCCGCCACGCCCTGATCCTCCTGTTCGGCACGCTGCTCTGCGGCGCAAGCAAGCCGAAGCCGGCACCCTACACGCTGGTCGCCCCGCCGGAATGGTCCCAGGCCGTCGCGCCGTTCCATATCGCCGGCCCGGTCTGGTATGTCGGCACAAAGGGTATCGCAGTCTATGCGATCGTCTCGAAGCAGGGTGCGATCCTCGTCGGTGGCCCGATGGCATCCGAAGCCGCGCAGATCGAGCGCAACCTCGCCACGATCGGCGTGGAAAAGGGCCAGCTCAAATACCTGCTCAACATGCACGCCCATTTCGATCATGCCGCAGCCCTTGCGCAGATCAAGCGCGACACCGGCGCAAAGCTCGTCGCCTCGGCCGGCGACCGCCCCGCGCTCGAGGCTGGCCGGCACCAGGGCGACAACAGCTATGGCATCGCCCATTTCCCCGCCGTGAAGGTCGATCGCGTTGTCCGCGACGGTGACGTGGTTCGCGTCGGCGATGTCGCGGTGACGGCGACCCTCACGCCCGGCCACACGCTTGGCTGCACGACCTGGTCGGTCCCCGCGCGCGAGAATGGCCGTACGCTGCGCGTCGTCTTCCCCTGCAGCGTCACTGTCGCCGGCAACAAGCTGGTCGGCAATCGCGCCTATCCCGGGATCGTCGCGGCCTATCGGAAAAGCTTCGCCCGGCTTGATGCGATGCCCGCCGATATCGTGCTGCCGAACCATCCCGACATCGCCGATGTGCTCGGCCGCGAGGCGAAGGTAACGGCCGGCGATCCGAATGCCTTTGTCGATCCCGGCGCCCTCCACGCGATTATCGCCAGGGCACGCCAGGATTTCGACACCGCTCTGGCCGCTGAACAGAAACCGCCGCAGCGGCGATAATTTGGGCTCTTGTGCGGCGCAGCAAAACATCGCAGCATGGAACTCGGCGGACTTGAGGGGCTTTACGGTTGATGGGGACAGCGCGCGCGTTCGACGAGATCATGGGGAAGGGTGGCTCGACCACGCCACGGCCCGAACTCGCCGCGCTCGGCCAATGGCTCGAGGATACGCCCGATGCCGAGCTCCGCCGCCGCCAGCAATCCGCCGAGGCGACCTTCCGCCAGCTCGGCATTACCTTCGCCGTCTATGGCGACAGCGATGCGTCGGAGCGGATCATTCCCTTCGACATCGTCCCGCGCATCTTCCTCGCCGATGAATGGGCGCGCCTGTCCGAAGGCCTGATCCAGCGGGTCGAGGCGATCAACGCCTTCCTCGACGACATCTATGGCGAGCGGAAGATCCTGAAGGCCGGCGTCCTTCCCGAGGATCTGATCTTCGGCAACCCGCAATTCCGCCCGGAGATCGCCGGCATCAGACCGCCGCACGGCGTCTGGGCGCATATCTGCGGCATCGATCTGGTCCGCACCGGCCCTGATGAATTCTTCGTGCTGGAAGACAATGCCCGCACGCCTTCGGGCGTCTCCTATATGCTCGAAAACCGCGAGGCGATGCTGCGCCTCTGCCCCGAACTCTTCCGCGATTTCCGCGTGGCGGCGGTCGATAGCTACCCCGATCGTCTGCTCGAAACGATGAAGTCGGTCGCACCCAGCGGTTCAGGCCAGAACCCGGTCTGCGTCGTGCTGACGCCCGGCCATTACAACTCGGCCTATTACGAACACAGCTTCCTGGCGGATTCGATGGGCATCGAACTCGTCGAAGCGGCGGATCTCGTAGTGGATGACGATATCGTCTGGATGCGTACCATCGCCGGCCGCGTGAAGGTCGATGTCATCTATCGCCGGATCGACGACGATTATCTCGATCCACTCGTCTTCCGCCCGGATTCGATGCTCGGCGTACCCGGCCTGATCGCCGCCTATGCCGCAGGTAACGTCGCCCTGCTCAACGCGCCCGGCAACGGCATTGCCGACGACAAGGCGATATACAGCTATATGCCCGAGATCGTGCGCTTCTATTCGGGCGCCGAAGCGAGGCTGCCGAACGTCGAGACCTGGCGCTGCCGCGAACCCCAGGCGCTGAAATATGTCCTCGATAACCTCAAGGACGTGGTGGTGAAGCTGGTCGATGGTTCAGGCGGCTATGGCATGCTCGTCGGCCCGACCGCGACGAAAGCCGAGATCGAGGCCTTCCGCGCCGCGCTGATCGCCGAGCCGCACCGCTATATCGCGCAACCCACGCTCGCTCTCTCGACCGTGCCGACGCTGAACGATGACGGCCTCGCGCCCCGCCATGTCGATTTCCGCCCCTTCGTGCTGACCGGGTCAAAGGGTGTGCAGGTCGTGCCCGGTGGATTGACCCGGGTGGCGCTGAAAGAGGGCTCGCTGGTGGTGAACTCGTCGCAGGGCGGCGGCACCAAGGACAGTTTCGTCCTGATGGACGGCGGCAACGTGCAGACGCAGAAGCAGAAGTCCTGATGCTCTCCCGCACGGCATCCTCGCTCTACTGGCTCGGCCGTTACATCGAGCGCGCGGACTTCATCGCCCGTCTCGTCGAGGCGACCGTTCGGCTCGACGTCCTCTCGCCGCGCCCTGCCGGCGAGGCGGCATGGGCAAGCGCGCTCGCCGTTACCGAGACCGACCAGGCCTTCGCCGAGAGCGGC
>Ga0068858_100000654_pt1 | contig 36157 bp, 32 predicted proteins | sample KBSSwiS12_FD_66589 | JGI IMG/M metagenome (GOLD analysis project Ga0068858, IMG submission 66589) | Switchgrass rhizosphere microbial communities from Kellogg Biological Station, Michigan, USA - KBS Switchgrass S1-2 | ecosystem: Host-associated > Plants > Roots > Rhizosphere > Soil ... | reverse complement strand
GCGGCTACTATAGCGCGCGTGAATTCGACTTTGCACCCTACCAGCCGTTGCGAAACCAAATTGTTGAGTTGGGTCGAGCCTGTATTCAGCGCGATCATCGTTCCACCGAGGTTTTATACCTTCTCTGGCGAGGAATCGCCGCCTATGCGGTGGCCTGTGGATGTCGCTATCTGATCGGCTGTTCGTCACTGACTTCGCAGGATGGGCGGCATGGCATGGCGGCTTATGAATATTTGAGCGATTATCTCGTCGAGGAAGCGCTGCGGACAGTACCCACGCCGCCATTTCAGGTTTCATTTTCCGGGACGCCTCAATCCAATCCCGCAATACCCAAGCTTTTACGAACTTACCTGGCAATCGGCGCCAAAATCTGCGGGCCTCCTGCCATCGATCGAGAATTCAAAACCATAGATTTTCTGACATTGTTGGACATGCAATCGCTGCATCCGAGAATCCGCAGCCGATTCCTCCCCAAATTTTAATCGCCGATCTGCGAACCACCGTGCCTGATGCTTTCGGCTTGCATCATCTTTATGTCTCCGCGACGGATCAAGCCTCCGCGAACGACGACTAGCTCGTCGACGAATTCCCGTAACGCATCCTTTGCGAACGGCTTGCCGTCATGGTTCACGAGCAAGACGATTTCTCCAGTCGATGTCAGCAATGCCGGCGGGATGCCACCGCTCAAACAACGCGCCGCGCAGTCGCGGTGCACTTTTCCGCGAGCGGGGTTCATCACACCGAGATAGCACTTGCTGTCCACAATTTCGCCAGCCAAGGTTGCGGTGCCGAGAGCGATAGTTTCTACTCCTGAGTTCTCTTTAGGTTCCATCGGAGTGATCCTTTTAGGATCTATCTCGACCATCGTCTGTCCGTCGCGATAAATGAGTTGGCCCTGCAAACGAATATGTTTACCGTCGAAAGCTGAAACCAGACTGTCGGCGCCATGTTTTCCCGGTGCCACCAGCAAATATTGCGAGAACTCATCGCTTCCTGGTCGGGGGACGAGCAACATGGGATACGGCCTAGTTGCGACTACGCCCTCGAAACTCCGCCAGTTCCCGAATTCAAAGATCGATCGAGCCAACGGCATCTGCGAGAGGGCAAAAATCATGGCGGCGATCAAAGCAAAAACCGCCAGGCCAGCTACAAGCTTTTTGATAAATCGCGCGATTGCCGTAGGGGCCTTCGGAAGATACCCAATATAGAATTCGCTCATTGGGATACCCCTTCCGGAACCTCAACCCTGGCGGGTTCCACGTAAGTTCCCGGAGCATTGGGGCGTGGATGGACCAGTACGGCGCCGTCCACAACTTTCACTTGAAACGTTGGGATCTTTTCCTTGAATGGAGCTGGGGCTGCTCCATTCTCCGGACCGTACTGATAACCGTGCCAGGGACAAGTGATACACCCGTCGAGAATACGCCCTTCACCGAGCGGTCCATTCTGGTGCTGACAAACATTCGAGACGGCCGACACCTTGCCGTCGTACTTGAAGACCGCGATACGCTCTCCTGAAAGCGACACCACCTTGGCACACTTCTCAGGGATTGATTGTGTTTTGCAAACCTCGACAAAACCATCGACGATGTCGCTCTTTGCTACGGTTTTGCCAGTGTCGATTGCCCGCTCCTTCCAGCCGGCCAACACATGCAGGCTTAATACCGTGGCAAGTCCGACTCCCAACGCAGCCGCAAGGACCGGACTTCTCTCAGACTGTAACGCGCCGAGTGCAACGTGGGCGATCAGCAATCCATAAGCGACATACACCATCATGTGGAGACGTTTCCATGTGGGAGCGGTCAAGTTCCGCAACCAGAAGTCGTGGCTGGTCGCCGCCATCAAGAAGAGAATAATCAGGGCAAAGAAGCCGAGTGCCTGAAAAGGAAATTGAGCGACGCTGTTGTAGCGCGTGTTGCTAACAAAAAGACTGACCAACGGATTTACATTGCCAAAAGCGTGGAACTGCACCAGGGCAAACACACCGTGTGCCAATCCAAGCAGAAAAGTCGTAACGCCCAAGTGGCGACGATTATAGAGGAGCGGTAAAAGACGACGATCCAGGCGCGCCAGCGGACCGACGCACAGTACTACATGCAGAAGGAGCAGCGCCGCGGTTCCGAGAGCGCGAATCAACAAAGTTTCGGCGGTGGCATAGGGATTTCGCCAAAATCCCACGCCCAGAAAAATTGCCAAATACAAACCCACACAGGACAGCAGCGTGTAGTCATACAGTTTTTTCTGTCGATTCCAACTGATTGCGCCATACTGCACACTCATGGCAGTTTCTCCACCAGCGCAGAATCGACCAATTCCCGATGAGCCAGGCTATACAGGGCCAAATGGCCGCCATGCTTGGCGTCGAGAGGAAGTGAAAAAACCCGCCCCGCCGCAAATGTACCGAGTAGTTTCCATCCCGAGACGTCCGCGGCTGGCCGAAGGTCGCCAGTCCAATACAGCAGTAAATCCGGGTCATTCATCTCTTGCGGCGGCAAGAAGAGAACTTCGACACCCTCGCCAGTGGTGGAGTCTCCATAGAATTTAGACTGGATGATGTGCTTGCCCCACAACCGGTCTGACTGCCTTAGCAGATACATGCTCGATGGCATTTCGACAATCGGAGAACTCTGACCGAGCGGCACTTCACGTGCCCGAAGCCCGCCCCACAACACCGCCGGCAAAGCGATCGCAAGCACGGCGAATGCTTTGCGATGCGCGGCCCTGAGTGGCTGAATCATCGGTGTGGGTTCCTCTCAATTGGAGGCTGGATGCCGCGAATCCAGCGGCGAAGAAATATGGGCCAGAATGCAGTGACTCCGGGCATAATCAGTAATCGAAATCCAACCCCAGATCCTTGGGCCTCCGAATCCACTTGCTGGACTCCACGAAAAACAAAGACTGATGCGAACAGAATTCCAATCGCGGCGTAGGCCTCAAAGCAGAACACGAAAGCCCGTACAAATGTTTCAAAGGTTGCCATAGATCGGAATCACCGCGCCGTTCATGTCCTTCCCGTAATCACTTGCCAACCACAGAACCAGATTCGCCACATTGTGGGGTTGTACCCACTTCGAGAAATCGGCATTCGGGTCCGATTGCCGATTGGCGGGCGTATCCATCGTGCCAGGCAGAATTGCGTTCGCCGTCATGCCGGCGTCCTGGTTTTCGGCAGCAGCCGTTTTCACCAGTGAAACCAGAGCGGCTTTTGAAGCTCCGTAAGCCCCCACACCCCGGCCCGGCTCAACCGCAGCCCGGCTTGCAATGGCAATGAATCGGCCCCTGCCGCTCTTGCGCAGCTGAGGAACCGCCGCGCGCATCAAGAAAAATGCGTTCTTAAGGTTCAAATCCAGCATGCGATCGAAGATTGTGTCGTCGGTCTCCGAGATGGTCTTTCCACCGGCAAAGCCGCCGACTGTGTGGACTACGACATCCACTCTGCCGAATCGTGCCACAACGTTCTGGACGATCTTGTCTGCGCCTTCGCCCGACGACAAATCTCCGGGAAACGGGTCGAATCTCGTATTCGGAAAATCAGACTGCTGTATCTTTCGGGAAACTCCGGCAACAATGGCTCCGGCTTCGAGCAGACTTTCGGTCACGCACTTGCCGAGGCCGCCATTTGCCCCCGTCACTAAAACCACCTTGTCCTTCATCTACTGCTCCTTAGCTTGGTCTGCTCGTCCGATTCGGAAACCACGGAAAAGTGACGGCCAAACTCATGTATTTTTACCACTTTCCAAAAAGAAACTATTTGTTTTCTTGCGAATCACACTGTTGAACATGGACGTTTTGCCACCCTGACCTGGCCGGCGTAAGATGGGGCAGCTTGGACTCAGCGAGCGTAATGGAGAAGAAAAAAAGACCGGACAGCAGCTGCAAAGAGGTATGGAAAGAAATCTCCAGCTACCTTGACGGCACCTTGGACGACGCAGCTCGCCTGCGTTTGGAGTCCCACTTTGCCTCCTGCGCGAATTGCAAATCCATCCTCGATGGTGCCAAAAACGTCAAGCAGCTAATGAGCGACAGCCGGGCTTTTGACATTCCTGAGAGCGTCTCACGGCGCCTCTATTGCAAACTCCAGCAACACCTCGCGCCCGGCGAACAGACTCCGGCAGTCGGCAATGAAATCCCAGTGGGAATTACAGGCGATCGTGTCAGGCTTGGCTCTCATTTGATTTACTTTTGGGAAAGTGATGACGATTTCGCGCGCGGTGTACGCTTCCTTTATCCGGGGCTGGGAAAGAATGAACACTGCATCATCTTCGGGCACGATGAAGCCCTGGACAAAGTCCAAGCAACTCTTCGCGCCGACGGCTACGACCCTCAGGAATTAATCAGCAAACTGAAACTTACAGTTATCCCCAGACGCTCGGATGCGCAAGGGACCATTTCGGATATCACTGACGTTGTGCAGGCGGCTTTGCGCGCCGGCGCTTCCTGCGTCAGATTCCTGGGGAATTTGGGGATGGGAACCGATCCCTTGCCTGCGGGAGAAGATGATGTACTCGAACTTGAGGCACAGGCCGACGTACTGATTCACGGTCTTCCTTGCGTTATTGTCTGCATGTACGACGTCCGCACTCTTTCCGGACGCCTGATCCTAAAAGGGGGCCTGGAAACTCATCACCTGGCCGTGTGCTCGCATGGAGTGCAAAAGAATCCTTACTACTTGGCGACGGCTGGCCAGTCCCATCATCACGTCTAAAGATTCAATTTGCGTTGTAATTCCTTAAACCTGGGTTCATCCCTCAGGCTATCCCACTCCACCAAAACCTTAGTCCACACCGTCCAGGTATCTTTTTCTTGAAAAGCCTTATCCAGCCAATCCAAGGCCTCACTGTTTCGTCCCAAGGCTGTGTAGATCAACGCGACACTATAAGGCGACATGCGTCCGGAAATCTTTCCGCTTTTCAGCGTCTCTGCTGTAGCCTCTGCTCCCGCAATATCTCCGGACACCGCTTGAATGGAACCGCGAATCTCCAAAACGCGGGTCGGACTTCCGCCGAGTCGCTCTGCTTCCTTTACTTCCTGAAATGCCTTGTCATATTGCTTCAGACGAAGATAGGCAACCGCCAGACTCAAATGTGCCGCCGGAAATCTAGGATTCAGCTCGATTGCTTTCCGAAATTCAATTGCTGCTTCTGCGGGGCGATGGCGCGACAAAAGAATCCATCCTTTATCGTCTCTTACCCACCCAGAGAGAGGGTCCAAATCCTGGGCAATGCGGATTTGCTTGTCCGCTTCATCCAAGCGCCCCATCGCGTGTAAATACGAGGCGTAGAATTCATGTGCGACCTGATTGTTGGGATTTATCGAAAGTGCCTTGCGAAACAGTTCCTCGGTCTCGCTCCAATTCCAATCGTAATAAAACGCCGCAAAAGCCATGGTTCCGTAGGCATCGGACGAATTTGGCGCGAGATCGAGCGCTTTGGCTGCCGCCGCTTTGCCTTTGGGCCAGGCTTGTTCAGGCGGAATAAATCCATAACCTCCCAGCACGTTGTAAGTGTCTGCCAGGCCTACGTATGCCAGTGCATATTTCGGATCTAAGCTCACAGCCTTTTGGAATTCGATGACGGCTTCATCCAGGCTTTGATGAGTTTCCTGAGACCACAAGAAACGCCCGCGCAAATAAGCTTCGTGCGCTTGCGCATTCTGCGTCGCATTCTGTTCCATTTTCTGGATGGTGTCTGGCAGGAATTCCATAGAAAGCACCTGCGAAACCCGGCGCGCCACGTCCTCCTGCAGCATGAGAATGTCGCCCATTCCCGGTTCGTAAGTTTCCACCCAAAGATGTGTTTGGTCCGATACCTGAATCAATTCTGCAGTGACACGAAACTTTCCATTGACGCTACGGATGGTGCCATCTAACACGTAGTCCACATGCAATTCGCGGCCAATCTGGTCGATCGATTTGTGCGCTCCCGCGTATTGCACGGAAGAAGTTCGTGCAATTATACCTAGGCGGGATGGGTACAGGCGTCCTAGTTGCGCGATCAATTCATCATGCAAGCCAGCAACAAAGAAATCATTGCCCCTGTCTCCGGTTAAATCTTCAAATGGAAGGACAGCAAGCATGACGCGACTGTTCCTGGTCCCTTTGGTCGCTGTTTCCTGTTTCCACCAGAACCAACCTCCGATAGCCATAGCTGCCAGTACGAGTATTGCGAGCCCGAGCCAGAGTGTTGAGCGCTTTGGCGAGGATATTTGCTGGCTGTCGCCCCCGTTCGACGAAGGCACATCTTGGATCGGCGGGTTGGTCATCGGAGTGGCGGCCGGAGTGCGATTCTCGGGGACGTCTTCAACGCTGACGGCTGCCAAAAATCGGTAACCCTTCCGTGGCAAAGTCTCAATGAACCGAGGATTCGCCGCCGCATCGCCTAACGCATCGCGCAGCTTATTAATGCTGATATTGAGACTGTGGTCGAAGTCTACGAAGGTGTCGTGATCCCAAAGACGCTGGCGCAACTCCTCTCGCGTCACTACCTCGCCCACCCGCTCCAACAAGACAGTTAATACTTGGCAGGGCTGATCCTGAAGCTTGATCCGAATCCCGTGTTTATAGAGTTCGCCGGAGAAAGTGTCGAGTTGGAAGACTCCAAAACGATACCGTCGGCGAGCATGCACGTCAGAACCCATAGAAAGGAGTATTTGGGGTCAAGAGTGTAGCACGGAGTGCTAATTGGCCCGGAGATGTTTGCGACTAAGCTTTCCATTTTCTTATAGATGCATGGAGACATTCAGTAGCGAGCTATTAGACGTAACGTGAATTGACCCTTTGTGTCCATTAGCTAGACTGCACATCAATCGCAGCCGGAATTTTGAGGAGAGACGCATATGGCAACCACGTTCGCAGCCATCGCTCAACAAGAATCAGGTGCCAACTTCCAGCCGGACGCCGCGCCATCGGCGACCTCGTTTACCCGTGCGGCCTTGGAGGCTTCATTAATTGAAAGGGTGGTGGAAGGAGACCATGAAGCGTTCGCCGATCTTCTCAAACCGTACGAACGGATGATCTATGTCACAGCTCTCTCAGTCCTTGGAAACGAGGCCGACGCGGAAGAAGCGGCGCAAGAAGCCATCCTTAAAGCTTTCCGAGGCCTGCCTCGCTTTCGCAAGGAGTCCAAGTTCAGTACCTGGCTGGTCCAGATCGTTATTAACGAGTCCAAAATGAAGCTTCGCAAGGACCGGCGGCGGCTCTACGACTCGCTGGACGAAGGCACCCAGAACGACGATGGTGACTACATCCCCCGCGACTTTGCTGACTGGCGTGAAATCCCCTCGGAGGCGCTTGAAAATCAGGAACTGCGTCAGGCACTGGCTACTGCTCTCGCCACGCTTCCAGCAAAATACCGGTCAGTGTTGGTGCTCAGAGACGTTCAACAGCTAAGCATCCGGGAGACCGCCGACCTGTTGGGCGTCTCAGAAGCCAATGTAAAAACCCGCCTTAGCCGTGCCCGCTTGCAAATGCGCGACGCCCTCGCTCCGGGCATGGTCGACAGCTGGCGGACCGCGGAGAATCGATAATCGTTGGATTTGAGATTTACGCAAACTCGTTTCCGACCGTCATCGCATTAGATTCTTTTTGCGAGACGTGCTCCCAATTATTCAAGAGCACAAATACAAGCACGATCATCATTGAGCTGGCAAGCAATTCAGGCAAAGCGTGGACCGAGGCGGCAACGAAATTCCTCTCCACCGTGGGCGGAGTTGGACGGCGCAGAGTGACGCCGCCTTGAGCAAATGCGTTGACGGCAGCGAGCGCCAGGAATCCCACCAGGTGCGGCGAGGATGTTTCCGTATTAGAAGGTAGATTTAGAACGCGCCGGAAACTCCGCGGGCAGGGTATTGCAAACGCCCTAGCAAAATGCCTTGGTGCGTCATCTGTTCGTATTGACTGACCAGTTCTCCAGATGGAATTCGCAGGCCGGGGTGGACGAGTTGCAGATACAAGTTCACTTTCACCTGGAAGGTTTGCAGACGTAGGCGTAGGGCATTGTTGACGAGCTTGGTTCCTGCTTCCACGACTGAAGGGTTTGTACTTGTTCGCGCAGCTTCGCCCATGCGGATCAGCACTGCTGCGTTATTGGCCACACAAGACACATAGGCAAGAGTTGCGCGCAGGCGTTGACGCTGAATTTTCCGGTATTTCGATCGGGTCAAATGGGCCCGAAGGAAATCTTCTTCACTGGGATCAGTCAGATTGCGGAATGCATCAATATCGACAAGCCGAAGTTGGGTGCGCAAGTCCTCGGGACTTTTGATGCGGGAGGCGCGGCCCCTGGCCTGACGCATCAAAACAAGCGCAGCCAACACCACCAACACGACGATTAAAATCGTACTCATCGATGCAGCAGCCGATCTAACTCCTCGTTCCAAGCTTCCACTTCATGCTGCGCCGGGAAGTTATGCACATCCTCGGATCGAACCGGTTCTCGCCGCAACAAGTAGAAAATCCAAATTAGAACACTACAGTGGTAGGCCGACATGCTGACATAGTCGAGCAATTCGGCATGCCAAAATCCGGCTTGGGAAGAGATAGCCGCTGTCAGCAACTCTACCGTAGCGTATATTCCCAATCCCAAAGCAATACCAAACACCTGATTGCGCCATGATAACGTCAGATACCGGGAAAACAGGAAAAGACTAGCCAACAATCCTGTTTGCAGAATGAGAACCGTGCGATCCAACATGTTCATGACAAACCACGAGTGATTGGAACGGTTCCCTCCTGCATAGACTGCCAGTGCTAAAGCGGCAATTAACAGGCCAATCGTGGCCCAGCGAAAGAACGGCTTAAGTACCTGTGCCAGAACGACATAGCTGGAGGTCAGCTCGCGCAATATTTCCAGAATCACACCGAACCGCAAAATTGTACTTACAACTGCCGTAGCCGCATAAAAACTAAAGTAGGAAACGTTACCGATATGGAATACGTGGGAGGAAAAAAGCAGGAAAAACTCCGCTACTTCAAAGCAAGTGTAGGCAAAAAACCAGGGAAACAGACGGGCCAGCTGACGACGGAGCATGACGACGGCAATACCTAACTGCAACAAATGGGGGGCAATCCAGAGGTAATACTTCAAAAGGGGCATGAGGCCACCGCCCCGGAATATACCGTGTTTTGCGATGGCCTACAAGCACTTAACTAATACGACATGGAAGGCACCTAGCTTAGCGTCCCCCATTGCTTCCCGAAGAGGGACAAGTCGTCCCACCACATTTAGGGTTGCCATCCGCCATAACGGCGGTGGGAAAAGAGATGGAGGTTAATAAGAACAGAATGGCAGTCCAAACAATAGTCTTTTTCACGGTAAACCCCTTTTTGAGGTAGAATCACCGTGATAATGGGCTGTATTTAGTGTAGTTTACAGATTACTATAGTTTTTTTACCTCTCCCGAAACCGATACTCTATGGCACGACACTCGGCCCAACAGGATCTCCGTGATACAAGTCTAAAGTCAATTCGAGGAGGACTGAACAAGCTGCAATACCTTGCTGATCTACGAGATAGCAAGGATTCTCCATACTCTCACTGGGGACTGGCGCGGGTCCATGGAGAAGAGGCTGCCAGCCGCGCTTTGGCGGATGAGCACAGGCGGTTACTTGCGATTGTCCTGGCATCACCGATCGAAAAACTGTGGCAAGATGTCCAACAGTGTAGTGAGGTGTGTGGAATAGGGTCGGAAGCGTTCGTAGAAAAACTATGTTCGCGGAAAATTTCTTCCTTAGTGCCGCCGGGAAGCGATTCCGCTACCGAAGCCCACCTTAGTTCAGTGCTTGCCGCTCTTTCTGCATTGGTAAAGTCTCAAGCGGACGCCACTCCCCAAGTCTGATGGCCACACCCATTACCTGCCCGATGACTTCCGCTTCCTGCGGATAGCGAAGGACACGTGCGGTAACAGGAGACAAAGGATGCGATTGTAGGATGATTGAGTCACCGGCAACCGAGCACCAGCAGCAGGTGTACCCAGATCGAGTTTCTACGAAATAGATGGGACGTTCGTACTCGGTGCGCCAACCACCTTCAGAAACCTTGTTGCGCGACTCATCGACCTGAATGAAGCTTCCAGGCGGTAAGAGCGGGTACATGGTGAGATCTTCGTTGCCGATGTAGCCATACGTGTAATGGCAATTGGCAAATTGCTCGAGATAGGAAAGTGGAACCAATCCCCACTGCTCGACCAGGCGTCCGATGTTGGAAGTTTTCCGTAAATCGAAACTGGGATCGAGACGCACGGGCATACGGACGCTTGACGTGCTAGCCAGTGCCTCGGAAAAATGCGAACGCCGTGGCACCGCGATTTCTAAGTCCGACGCTGCGTTATTCAGATCAATGCCGTACCACGACAGCAGCTCGCGCACATCGCGCCGATAAATTACCGCGAGTGAGTACAAGCGGTAAATGCTCGGCACCACACCTTTGGTTTCGACGTCGGAAAGACGGCTGGGTGGAATGGAAAATTCATCGTTGCCATGACGCTCGGCGATCTGCGCACTGGCGCCTTCAACGTCGCGCATGGTCAAGCCCAACTGCTCACGCAAAGCCCTGAGATTTTGTCCGCCTGAGAACATCTCCCCCCTCCGGCAGAGAATAACGTTCAATTTGCGGTCTCGAACCTGGACTTACATTTCAAGATTACGCAAAATTCGATGACCTCGGATACTAATTCCTGAAAACGGGAAAACACTGTCTGTACCATCTCTTTGTTCCGAATTCGTAACAAGAGACGCTTGGTTAAGATACCAATACGTGTCAAGCACTATTGGACACGCTTGAACAATTTACAGATTCCGATTTTTCCACAGGCAGCTTAGTGGACCTTGAATACTGTAAAACAAAAAGCGGTTTGTGTGAACCTAAATCCAGGGGGTAGAAGGGTTTAGGGAGGAATGTACTTATCGCATAGGGTAAAGTTTTGTAAAGTCGAGGCCTCATCCTCTTTCTTGGCGAGACCTCGACTTGGAATTCAGAGGTTCGGTTACGATGCGGCTTCAAAGTCTTGAGCTTTGACTAAGGGGCTATCTACCACATGTTGGCTGACGAACCAGATTTCGAGCTCGTTAGTCCGCAAGACATCGCTGACCGCTAGATCGTTCGTTCCATCGTCGCCGAGCTTTGAGGCGCGCTCAGCCAGATCACGGCATTCCCCGACGATGACCTGATGGGCATCGAGCAAACGGGAAATCTGAACAGGAACCTCTTCCCTTCCGCGCGGCGGGCGCTCGATCTTGGTGGTCTCGGCGATGTCGTGCGCCATTGCCAAGCTGACTCCACCTAACAACTGGATGCGCTCGGCGATGGTGTCTACGAGTTCGTTTTGTTCTTCGTAGTGCTTATCAAACAGCAAATGGAGCTGATAGAAGGTCGGGCCAACCACCTGCCAATGACACTTCTTATAGAGATCGCGAAGGGTGATGGTATCGGCCAGCAGCTGATTGAGTCGTTCGGTCATCTCCAGACGGACTGGCTCTTCGAGTTCGAGAGGCAGAGCGTGGGTGACCGTGCCGTAGGCTTGGATTACTTTGGCTCTTTGGTGCAAACGCGGTTGGGAGTTGATAGGAGTGCGGTGCGACGAATTTTTGGCCATAGAGTGGTTACCTCTCGTACTTAGATTCGGGTTTGCAGGAACCGTTTGCTTTGGTCCGGAAACCGGCGGTTGGAGAACGAAATTCTACTCCTTTTGATGTTTCTCCCCGGCAAAAATTCAGAGAATTCATTATGATGGAATGTTTCCCATCTTAGTTTGGAGAAGGTATACGTGGCCGAAACCGAGACCAATGGTTTGGAAGTACTAGAAACACGGGAATGGGTTGATTCGCTCGACTATGTGCTCTCGAAAGGCGGCCCGGAGCGGGCGGGTCGGCTGCTGCAACAGCTGTCTCTACATGCCCGTCGTGCGGCTGGGGTCCACCTGCCGTTTGTGGCCACGACTCCTTATCAGAACACCATTCCTGTAAGACAGCAGCCGCCTTTCCCAGGAAGCCAGGACATGGAGCGACGGATCAAGAGCCTGGTCCGTTGGAATGCTATGGCCATGGTGGTTCGAGCCAACCGAGTTGAAAACGGAATCGGCGGTCATATTTCTACCTTTGCATCGGCAGCGACCTTATATGAGGTTGCGTTCAACCACTTCTTTCGGGCGAAGACTCATGATGGCGACCGTGACATCGTCTACTTCCAGGGACACGCTGCTCCTGGAATGTATTCGCGTGCTTATCTCGAAGGGCGGCTCTCCAAAGAGAAGTTGGAGAACTTCCGCCGTGAGCTGAAACCCGGCGGCGGTCTTTCGTCATATCCCCATCCTTGGTTGATGCCGGACTTCTGGGAGTTTCCGACCGTCTCGATGGGACTCGGGCCGATTCAGTCCATCTATCATGCGCGCTTCATTCGTTACTTGGAGAACCGCGGTTTGAAGGAATCGCGCAACGGAAAAGTTTGGGCTTTCATGGGCGATGGCGAGATGGATGAGCCGGAATCGCTCGGTTCCATCACACTTGCGTCACGCGAGAGGCTCGACAATTTGATCTGGGTGATTAACTGCAACTTGCAGCGCCTCGATGGCCCGGTGCGTGGTAACGGCAAGATCATTCAGGAACTGGAAGCGATCTTCCGCGGGGCCGGTTGGAATGTGATCAAAGTGATCTGGGGCAGCGATTGGGACACATTGATCCAGAATGACCGCGATGGATTGCTGGTGAAGCGGCTGGGGGAAGTCACCGACGGACAGTACCAGAAATTCTTCGTCGAGAGCGGAGCGTACTTCCGGCAGAACCTGTTTGGAACCGATCCACGGTTGTTGAAGATGGTTGAGCATCTTTCCGATGATCAGCTATTGCGCATGAGGTTGGGCGGACATGATCCGCTCAAGGTGCATGCTGCTTACCGTGCAGCGGTCGATCACAAGGTTGGACCGACGGTTATTCTCGCCAAGACGATTAAAGGTTACGGACTCGGCGAGGCTGGCGAAGGCAAGAACATTACTCACCAGCAGAAGAAATTGAATGATGAAGAGCTGCGCGTATTCCGTTCGCGTTTTGGAATTCCTATCGCGGATGAGGAATTGCGCGATGCGCCCTTCTATCGGCCTGCGGATGACAGTCCGGAGATCAAATACTTGCAGGAACGCCGTAGCGCTCTCGGCGGATATATGCCAACGCGGCAACTGCGCGCCAAGCCGATCAATCCGGTCAACGATGCCCACTTTGAAGAGTTCAACAAAGGCACTGAAGGCCGTGAAGTTTCTACGACCATGGTCTTCGTGCGGTTGCTGGCAAAGCTGCTTCGCGATCCTGAAATCGGCAAGCTGATTGTTCCCATCGTTCCTGATGAAGCTCGCACCTTCGGTATGGAAGCGTTGTTCCGGCAGGTAGGAATTTATTCCAGCGTGGGCCAACTCTACGAACCAGTAGATATGGACACCTTGCTCTATTACAAGGAATCCAAGGACGGGCAGATTTTGGAAGAGGGCATCACCGAAGCCGGGTCGATGTCCTCTTTTATTGCCGCCGGATGCGCGTATTCCAACCACGGGATCAATACGATCCCGTTTTTTATTTACTACTCGATGTTCGGATTCCAGCGGATTGGAGACTTGATCTGGGCGGCGGGCGATATGCGCTGCCGCGGATTCCTGGTCGGCGGCACGGCGGGGCGTACCACTCTTGCCGGCGAAGGTTTACAGCATCAGGACGGGCATACGCACGTCATTGCCATGACCGTCCCCAACTTACTGGCCTATGATCCGTCATTCGCATACGAGATCGGCGTCATTATTCAAAATGGCATCAAGCGCATGTATGTAGACCAAGAGTCGGTCTTCTACTACCTGACCGTCGGCAACGAACCGCTGCCGATGCCGGAGATGCCGGCGGGCGATCACGTTCGCGAAGGCATTCTGAAGGGCCTCTATCGCTTCAAGGCTTCAGGGAACAAAGATGCGAAGCTGAAGGCACAATTGTTCGGCAGCGGCTCCATTATGTTCGAAGTGCTTAAGGCACAGGAGATTTTGGAACAGAAATATAACGTGGCTGCCGATGTGTGGAGCGTGACCAGCTACAAAGAGCTGTATCGCGACGGCAACGATTGCGAGCGCTGGAACATGCTACATCCGGGCCAGACGCCGCGCGTGCCTTACCTGACCCAGTGCTTGAAAGATGCGCCTGGCGTGCTAGTTGCGGCATCCGATTATATGAAGGTGATGCCGGAGTCGATTTCGCAGTGGATGCCGCGTAAGCTGGTGGCGTTGGGCACTGACGGATTCGGTCGCAGTGAAGGCCGCGCTTCCCTGCGCGACTTCTTTGAAGTTGACACCAAGCATATTGTGCTGGCGACCTTGAACGCGCTGGCGCAGGACAAGCAGATTGACGTTTCTGTGGTCCAGCAAGCGGTGAAGGACCTGGGGATTAATCCGGAGAAACTCAATCCGACTATCAGCTAATTCGTGGGATCATCATTGTTAAAGGACGAAAGGGAGCTACGTGACTGAATTTAAATTACCGGAGCTGGGCGAGAACATACATCAGGGTGATCTGGTGCGGCTGATGATTTCCCCCGGCGCAAGCGTCAGCGAAGGGCAGCCTGTAATGGAGTTGGAGACCGACAAGGCTGTGGTGGAAGTCCCTTCTTCGGTGAGCGGCACAGTCAAAGATATTCGGGTCAAGGAAGGCGAGAAGATCAAAGTTGGTCAGGTGATCTTTACCGTGGAGAACGGAACTGGGGCCAAAGCTGCTCTCGCTGAACCTGCCGCTAAGGCCGAACCTGCCACTGCCGCTCCTGCACCGGCTAAGGCTGAAGCGAAGACTGCTGCGACTGCCGCGGCACCGGCTGCTCCTGCTCCTGCTCAAGGTTCTGCTCCTGCATTGTCCGGTGCCAGCGAATTTACTCTTCCTGAACTTGGTGAGAATGTTCACCAAGGCGATCTGGTTCGCTTGATGGTTTCTCCGGGCGCGAGGGTTTCTGAAGGTCAGGCGGTGATGGAGTTAGAGACCGATAAAGCTGTCGTGGAAGTGCCATCCAACGTCAGCGGAGTGGTTAAGGAAGTCAAAGTTAAAGAAGGCACGAAGATCAGGGTCGGGGATTTGATCTTCACGCTGGAAGCCGGGGGGACCTCTACTCCGACGAAGGCGAAGCCCGTGCCGGTTGAGCATGGGTCAGAACAGCATGATGCTCGGGTTTTGCTTCATGCCGCGATTCAGGCCGAGGGCAAGACCGAAGAACAAGTATTACGGCCTGAGCAGGCACAGGCAGCGCCAGCCAGTTTCGCCATGCCGGCGCACCTGGAACGCACCGCAGGAACAGAGCATCGTGATCCGGTTCCGGCAGCGCCGCATACTCGGCGGTTGGCGCGAGAGCTGGGTGTCGACGTCCATAATGTAAAAGGCAGCGGGCCTGGCGGACGCATCAGCGAAGACGACGTTAAAGCTTACGCGAAGAGTTTGCTTGCTGCCGTTGCAGCGGGGACCGTGGGCGGTGCACGCTTTGCGGTGCCGACGCTTCCGGATTTCTCCAAGTGGGGCAAGATTGAACGCGTCTCCATGCGCGGCGTGCGGCGCAAGACCGCTGAGCACATGCGTGAAGCGTGGAATACCATTCCACACGTCACCCAGCAGGACAAAGCTGATATCACTGAACTCGAGCAGCTGCGGGCTCGCTTTGCACCCAAGGCGGCTGAGGCCGGTGGCAAGATGACGATCACTGCCATCGCCCTGAAGGTTGTAGCTTCCGCGTTGAAAGTTTTCCCGCAGTTCAATGCCAGCATCGATCTGGCGAAAGAAGAAATTGTTTACAAGCAATACATCAACATCGGTGTTGCCGTTGATACAGAACGTGGATTGCTGGTTCCCGTGATTCGCGACGTGGACAAGAAAAATATTGTCGAACTTGCTGCCGAGCTGACACAGGTATCCAGGAAAGCGAAAGAGAAAAAACTTGCGCCCGAAGATATGACTGGCGGCACATTCACCATCACCAATCTCGGTGGCATCGGCGGAACTGGGTTCTCGCCGATTGTGAATCATCCGGAAGTGGCGATCCTCGGATTGTCGCGCTCCAGCACGGAACCAATCTGGATGAATAACAAGTTTGAACCGCGGCTTGTGTTGCCGCTTTCTCTTTCTTACGATCATCGGCTGATTGACGGGGCTGACGCGGCGCGCTTTCTACGCTGGGTGGCTGAGGCCTTTGAACAACCCTTCCTATTGTCGGTCCAGGGATAAAGACAATCGAAATGACGGATTCTACGAACTTGCACATAGCAGTAATCGGCGCAGGCCCCGGTGGCTACGCCGCTGCCTTTCTTGCCGCTGACCTAGGAATGAAGGTCTCGCTGATTGACCCCGAGGCGAACCCCGGTGGCGTTTGCCTCTATCGTGGTTGCATTCCTTCGAAAGCCTTGCTGCATATTGCCAAGCTGATCGAAGAGTCTAAACACGCCAAAAACTGGGGCGTGGAATTTGCCGAGCCCAAAATTGATCTCGAACGACTGCGCGGGTTCAAACAGAACGTGGTGAACAAGCTGACCGGCGGGACTGGGCAGATCGCCAAGCTGCGTAAGGTGGAATACATCCGGGGACGCGCGGCGTTTGAGAATTCGACCACTTTGAAAGTCACCAAAGAGGATGGCAGTACGCAAAGCCTCAGCTTCGATCGTATTGTGATTGCGACGGGATCGCGTCCTACTGTCATTCCCAGCCTGAAGTTGGATACATCGCGCATGATGGATTCGACCGGCGCGCTGAATCTGGAAGATATTCCAAAGAGTCTGTTGGTCGTAGGTGGAGGATACATCGGGCTGGAACTTGGGACCGTTTATGCCGCGCTTGGAACCAAGGTTTCTGTTGTGGAAATGACTGCGGGACTGCTGCCGGGCGCTGATCGTGACCTCGTACTGCCTCTGCACAAACGCATGGAGAAGATTTTTGACTCCATCATGCTGAATACCACTGTGACCGGAGCGAAGGACGAAGGCAATGGAATTCGCGTCAGCTTCGATGGTGCAGACGTGAAAGAGAAAGAAAAGGTGTACGACAGAGTTTTGGTTTCCGTGGGACGGAAACCCAATTCTGAGATTCCGGGGCTTGAGAATACTCAGGTGAAAGTTGGACAGCGCGGATTTATTCAGGTGAATAAGCAGTTGCAGACCGACGATCCTGCGATCTATGCGATTGGCGATGTGGTTGGCGAACCGATGCTGGCGCACAAGGCTTCGCATGAGGGCCGCACGGCAGTAGAGGCGATTGCCGGACACAAAGTGGCATTCGAGCCGAATGCGATTCCTGCGGTCGTGTTTACCGACCCGGAAATTGCCTGGGCTGGTTTGACGGAAACTCAGGCGCAAAAGGAAGGGCGCACGGTGAAGGTCGCTAAGTTCCCTTGGGGAGCTTCTGGGCGTGCGATCACGTTGGATCGTCCGGAAGGTTTGACCAAGCTCATTATTGATCCGGAAACCGAGCGTGTGCTCGGCGTGGGGATTGCGGGATCGGGTGCCGGAGAGCTAATTGCGGAAGGTGTGCTAGCCATGGAAATGGCGGCGTTAGCAAAAGACGTTGCGCTGACCATCCACCCACATCCCACACTGTCGGAGACGGTGATGGAATCGGCGGAAGTTTTCTTTGGCACTAGCACGCACGTGTACCGGCCGAAGCGGTAAATCGTTAAGAATTTCCTAGATTGCAGATGAGTGCCCTCCCTGCGGGACTCATACCCGAACTATTCTCTCCCGGCACTGCCATGCCGGGCTTTCTCATTCCACCGCTCTCTGCGGCTGCACCAATTTTCCGGCATTTTACTTGTGCCCGCGATCCCTTCCACCCAGTTCATAAAGTAGGCGTTGATTTTTCCCATATTTCCTATCAGGGCCTTTAGGTCCGCCCCATGGATTTGGACCGCTTCTTTTCCCAGTGAAGGATGCGATGGTCCACTGCAAGGAAAGGAACGGATGTTAGGCCAGCCATAGAGCGACCACCGGTAAATACGAAACTGACGCTTCGCTGGATTGGTGAGCAAGCGTGCTGAGTACTTCCTAACTGTAGTTGGGATAATATGGCGGTCAGGATGAATTCAGGACAGTACCGTCAAAAAAATACACATCTACGGCTGTTCACAATATTCACGTTAGTTATCGCTGGCATGTTTTCCTTGCCGCGCAGTCAATCTCAGGAGCAAGTAATGTCCAATTCCTCGCAGCCTGCGGTGCAGGTTTCTGCTCCGGCATGGATCAAAGCGTCAAACCAGAAATTGGAAGGCGAATTAGTTAAGAAATATGGAGAAGGTCAGCGCGGCCGTGTAGAACGCGGGCTGTTGCAGGTTTCAGAGTTTTGGCGGACTGAAGATGGCGACCCTGGTGTGTATGAAGATTTTGTCACTACCAACTTTGCAGGTGACCAAGCGACTCTGGACACGATGTTTAATCGTTTCGAATATTTGCTAGAAGAGCTTTCCGGGCACATGCATGAGATCAACCGAGAATTTCGCCAGCAAATGGATTTGGATCTCGGGCCGGTGCTGCCTTTTGACCAGACATTTGCGGGGTATGACCCATCGGCGCACGTGCTGGATGATTTTTTTGCGAACCGGCTGGCATTTACTGTGCTCCTGAATTTTCCACTAACAACGCTGGAGCAGCGGCTCAAGGACGGGCCTAAGTGGAGTCGTCGGCAATGGGCTGAGGTTCGGCTGGCACAGGGGTTTTCCAAGCGTGTTCCGGCGCAGGTGAATTTGGCTATCAGTGGGGCTGAGGCTGAGGCGGCGCGTTACATCGATGAATACAACATTTGGATGCACCATCTGGTGGATGATGGCGGGCAGCGCTTGTTTCCTCCGAGGATGCGGCTGCTGAGCCATTGGAACTTGCGTGATGAGATCAAATCCGACTACACCGACACGCAAAACGGGCTGGCCAAGCAGCGCATAATTCAGCAGGTGATGGAGCGGGTTGTCACGCAGACGATTCCCGAAGTAGTCGTGGACAATCCGGGCGTGGACTGGAATCCAGTGACCAATGAAGTTAAGACGTCGAATGAGGTGGATTCGGAACCATCTGCGATTAAGACCAAGTCTGCCAGCAATACCCGCGAGCCTGATACACGCTACGCCATGCTGCTGAAAACTTTTCAGGCAGCACGCAAAGCGGATCCTTACTCTCCTACCGCACCGACCTTGATGGCACGGCGGTTTGAAGAAGACCGCGAGATTCCTGAGGCGCGGGTCAAAGCCATGCTGGAGCAGGTGCTGACTTCTGCGCAAGCGGCGCAGACTGCAAAACTGATTGCGGCGCGCCTGGGAAGACCTCTGGAGCCATTCGACATCTGGTACAACGGTTTCCGCGCCAACAATCAGTACAGCGAAGCGCAGCTGGATGAAATTGTCGGCAAGCGCTATCCGAACGCGGAAGCTTACAAGAAAGACATGCCCAATCTTCTAATGAAGCTGGGCTTTGCCCCGGACCGGGCCAACTACATCGCAGACAACATTGTCGTCGACCCGGCGCGCGGTTCCGGCCACGCCATGGGCGCGCAGATGCGGACAGAAAAAACGCACCTGCGGACGCGCATTGAAAAATCCGGGATGAACTACAAGGGCTTCAATATTGCGATTCATGAGATGGGACACAACGTCGAGCAAACTCTTTCATTGAACGACGTGGACCATGCGCTGTTGAGTGGCGTTCCTAACACTGCTTTCACGGAAGCTCTGGCTTTTGTATTTCAGGGACGCGACTTGGAATTGCTGGGGCTCGCGGCCCCGGACGCCAACAGTGAAGCACTGAAGACGCTGAATGATTTCTGGGCCACCTATGAAATTTCCGGTGTGGCATTAGTGGATATTGCCGTGTGGCATTGGATGTACGACCATCCCGACGCAACCCCCAAGCAATTGAACGACGCTACCGTCGAGATCGCCAAAGATGTTTGGAACAAATATTACGCACCTGTGTTCCACAAAAAAGATGTCATTCTGCTCGGGGTTTATTCCCACATGATTAATTATTTTCTCTATCTGCCCGACTATCCTATAGGGCACTTGATCGCGCACCAGATCGAGGAACAGATGAAGAAGGCAGGGAGTATTGGGCCGGAATTTGAACGAATCGCCAAGATGGGGAGGGTGACGCCCGACCAGTGGATGGAGCACGCAACGGGAAAACCGGTAGGTGCGGATGCTTTACTCGAAGCGACACAGCATGCCTTAGCCACGATTCAATAACGTGTGGAGACCGGGCTTGCCCCGTCCGTTCTGGTTCGGCGGCTTGACCACCATGCCAGAACTTTATGCGTGGGCCAGTAAACAAGAAGCGGCACGACAACCAAATACCCAGCCAAATAAACAAGGTGCGGAACAACATGCTGTTCCCGTCCAAAAAGTCCGCGGGACCAATTGATGTCGTACCCCGCAGCCCAGAAATGGCAGAGGGGAACAACAATCCAGGCGGTTAGCGTCTGATACTTCCATCCCCGTTTGTCGTAACCTAATCTCCAAATTGCCCACAGCAACAGCGGCGGAGTCACGACGTGGAACAGGCTCATGAGGCGCAAGCATAAGGGCACTTGAATATCGAACATGTATTCCGTGCCTCCGGTGACGTGGCTGCCTGAAACCAATGCCCAGACCAGATCAATTGCGTAGAGTGTTTGAAAAACCAATAACCCAGTCGCCTGCCAGGAAAAAATCAATCGGCTTTCCAGCCACAATCCAAGCAGAATGAAAAAGTTCGCGAGATCGCAGAACCACAGAAAATTTTGTACGCCGTAGTACTTCCAATAAAACGGAACCCACACGATCACCCACAAAGTCCAGGTGATTTTGAGCCACATCGGCGGGCGCATGCGCGCCATTGTAGCTGCATCTTCAGAATTAATTGCTTATGAGAATACGCTGCCGGTAACAGCCAAGGTGGTTCATTTCGCTCCGGAAGCAACCGCGAAAATCAACCGAAAATGGGCCATTTCTTGAGTACCTCGGTAACTTGCTGGGGCTGACGGAAATAATAGGATGAAAGCTATGGGCTACCAGGCACTACTTTTCTGCGGGGATGAAAGGACCGCTCAGCTGGTCACGCAAGTCCTTACGGAATTGGAATTTAGCGTCGAGCCAGCCAATGAGCCTTTCGCCGCCGTCAAACGGCTGACCACACAACATTTTGACGCAGTCGTCGTGGACTGCGAAAACGAGCAGAACGCCTCGCTCCTGTTCAAGAGCGCGCGCAATTCTGGACCGAATAAGAGCTCACTCGCGGTGGCCGTGGTAGAAGGACAGCCTGGAATAGCCAAAGCATTTCGTATTGGCGCGAACCTAGTATTGACCAAGCCCATCAATGTTGAGCAGTCCAAAGGGACTCTGCGTGTAGCCCGTGGTTTATTGAAGAAAGCGGACGCTACCAAGCCGGCTGCGGCAGTGGCGGCTACTCCTGTTGCACAAACTCCGATAGCGCCCGCGAAACCTACTCTGAACAATCCGGCATTTGCGCGGCCTTTGACTCCTGGAGTTCCGACTCTGAAGCCAGTTGTTCCACCTAAATCACTTACCACGAAGCCAGCGCCGCCGGCCGTTCGGGCGGAAGCGCCTTCGATGTTGGAGTTGGAAGCCGAACCCACCCCACAAGCCGAGTCAACGGATGCGGCACTGCTTGCGTCTATGCCTGATCCGGTGGTGGCGGCACCTGCGCCGCAGGCGATCACGCCAAAAACAGCTTGGCCTCCGGCAAAGACCGGGAATCCGTTTGCAGGAAGCAGCACGGCATCGGGCCAAGCAACGGGAGTTGCTCCGGCGCGCGAAGCCGCTCCGCGTAGTTTGGAACCGAAGCCAGCAGCGTTTGTATCGCCTGTAAGTGAACATGCCAGACCAGCTGCGCATGCGCATTCGGCGGAGACGCACAGTTCAACTCCGATTTTGAGCACGCCGGAGCCGTCCGGTTCGGGCGCGCAAAAGTGGATCCTTATCGCGGCTGCGATTTTGCTAGCGGCTGCGGGTGGATATTTTGCCTCTACCAAACTGCATCCTGGATCGACAACAGACCCGGCTGCTGCCACTACTCCGGCGCAACCGGCCGCAGCCCAGCCGGCTCCGCCACAAAGCGCGCCTGCAGAGGACACTTTGAGTGGATCATCCGGCACGGGCAGTACACATACAACTGCCCCGGCTCCAGCGACTCAGGCAGCTCCTGTGAACCAGAGTCCTTCGCAGGAAGAGGCCTCGGATGAAGACAGTGTGGAAATAAAGAAATTCGGCGTGGGGCAGAAACCGCCTTCGGTGACCGTGGAGAAACCTGCTCATGATGCACTTGTGGTGAAGAGCTCAGCATCCAGAGTTGCTCAAGCCCAAGCCGAACAAGCACCGCAGGCAATTCCGGTGATTGGGTTGACTTCGAATACTGGCGACAAGGCGCTTTCCGGCATTATGGAGGCTGCGCCGGCCGTGCGGACGCCAGTGCTCAGGACGGTCAAGGTTTCTCAAGGTGTATCACAAGGTTTGGTGGTGAAGAGAGTTTCTCCTGATTATCCAGCACAGGCACGGCAATTGCGGATCGAAGGGATGGTGCAGTTGGAAGCCACGATTTCGAAAGACGGCAACGTTACCAACCTGAAGGTGGTCAGTGGACACCCGATTCTGGCCCGTGCGGCTGTGGAGGCGGTGAAACAGTGGAAGTACAAGCCCTATCTGCTGAACGGTTCGGCGGTTGAGATTGATACTCAGATTGTGGTGAACTTTAAGCTTCCGTAAATTTCTGGCAGTTCTATTCTCTCAGCGTGAGGATTCGTCCTCGCGCTTTTTGTTTCCCGTCAGCGTTATAATAAAAAGATTCTCTTGCCCCAAAATTCCGTTCTGTAGCGCTCTGCAACAGGAATTCGAATTGGCAGGTCAGGTTCTGTTATGGATTTCAAGCTGGTCAGTGAGTACAAGCCTCGAGGCGATCAAGGAAAAGCCATTGAAGCGCTGGTTCGCGGAGTTTATGACCGTGAGCAGCACCAGGTACTGCTGGGCGTGACCGGGTCGGGCAAGACATACACCATGGCAAAGGTGATTGAACAGATCAATCGCCCCGCACTGGTTCTGGCCCATAACAAGACACTGGCGGCGCAGCTTTATCATGAATTTAAGAATTTTTTCCCGCACAATGCGGTGGAGTATTTCGTTTCCTACTACGACTACTACCAGCCGGAAGCCTATGTTCCCGCAGCTGATCTCTATATCGAGAAAGAATCGACCATCAACGACGAACTGGACAAGCTACGGCTTTCAGCGACGCGTTCGCTGTTTGAGCGGCGTGACTGCGTAATTGTTTCTTCGGTGAGCTGCATCTACGGCTTGGGATCTCCGGAAGCTTATTACGACATGATGCTGTTCCTGGAGAAGGGACAGAAGATCAAGCGGGAGGACATTACTCGCAAGCTGGTGGAAATTCTGTATGAGCGGACCGATGGGGATTTTCGCCGGGGTACGTTCCGGGTGCGGGGCGATGTGATTGAGATATTCCCCACCTATGATGACATGGCGTATCGCGTCGAATTGTTCGGGGATGAGGTGGATTCGCTCTCGCAGATTGATCCGTTGTTTGGGTCGGTGAAGCAGAAGTACGTACGTCTGCCGATTTATCCCAAGACGCACTATGTGATGAAGCCGGAGACGCGCAGCAAGGCGGTGAAGTCGATCCGCGAGGAATTAGCCTGGTGGGAAGCGGAATTGGAGAAGCAGGGGCGTTTGGTTGAATCGCAGCGCGTACATCAGCGCACCATGTTTGACCTGGAAATGATCAAGGCCATGGGGTTTTGTCATGGCATTGAAAACTATTCGCGACATTTTACCGGACGGTTGCCCGGGGAGCCGCCTCCGACGTTGCTGGATTATTTTCCGCGCGATTATCTGATGTTTGTGGATGAGTCGCACCAGACCGTGCCGCAGCTGCATGGAATGTATCACGGCGACCGCTCGCGGAAAGAGACTTTGGTCGAGTACGGATTCCGGCTGCCGTCAGCACTGGATAATCGTCCGCTGACATTTGAGGAGTTCGAGCACCGGATGAACCAAATGCTTTATGTGTCGGCGACTCCGGGGCCGTATGAGTTGACGAAATCCGCCGGGGTAGTGATTGAGCAGATCATTCGGCCTACCGGGCTGGTGGATCCTCCGGTTGAGGTTCGTCCGGTGAAAGGGCAGATTGATGATCTACTCCACGAAATTCGCGAACGAGTAGCGCGGAAGGAGCGCGTGCTGGTTACAACCCTCACCAAGCGCATGGCTGAGGATCTGGCGGAGTATTATGCCGAAGTTGGCGTGAAGTGCCGCTACATGCACTCAGAGATTGAAACTTTGGAGCGGGTGAAGATCCTACGCGATCTGCGCAAGGGTGAATTTGATGTGCTGATTGGGATCAATCTCTTGCGCGAGGGTTTGGACTTGCCCGAAGTCTCGCTGGTCGCAGTGTTAGACGCCGATAAAGAAGGGTTCCTTCGCTCCGCCGGGTCGCTTATCCAAACTATCGGCAGGTGTGCTCGCAACCTGAATGGACGCGCTGTGCTTTACGCTGACCGAATGACTGATTCCATGAAAAAAGCGATGGATGAGACGAACCGCCGCCGTGCAATCCAAGAAGCTTACAACGTTGCGAATGGAATTACGCCGGAGTCAATTGTGCGGCCGTTGGATATGTCGCTGGCTGGCGTCATTGATGCGGATTACACCGATCTAGCCATGGAGTCCGAGGGCATGCCTGAGTTTAAGTCGCAGGAAGACCTTGATGCTTACATCGCGCGTTTAGAAAACGAGATGCGCGAAGCTGCCAAGCGGTTTGAGTTCGAGAAGGCGGCGAAGTTGCGCGACACCATTAAAGAGTTGCGCACCAAAGAATTCTTGTTCGCCTAGTTAGTTCCGGTCGGCGGTGGTGCTTTCACGAACTGCGGCTCCTTCCCTTGCGCCCAAGGATCGTATTGCTGTGCATAGCGCATGCGCTTTTTGACCAAAGGATGATTTTGCGACCACCATTCGTAGAAATCGCCCGCATCGGGATACTCCAGCCAGTTCTCTCCAAGGATTTGAAAAGCTTGGCGAGCAGCCATTTTTTGGTCGGTTATCAAGCCGTGCGTTACCTCAAGCCCGTAGGTATCGGCCTGATGTTCCACATAACGGCTGAATCCGTTCGATACCGGGGTTGAAACAAAAGCAAAGAACGATAACAGCAAGACAAGCAAGGGTAGGGATGCAAGGTCGCTGAAATCATGTATGTGCCATTTTGTCCCCCAGCGTTTTACAAACCAATCGCTTGATGCATATGCCAAATACAAGAAAATCAGCAGTACTACCAACAGGAATATGATCAGCTTTGGGATATGGCCGAGAACGTAGTGTCCCATCTCATGGCCAAAAACAAACATGACCTGTGGCGCGGTCATGTGTCTTGCAGTTGTGTCCCAAACTACCACGCGCTTACTTGCCCCAAATCCACTGACGTAAGCGTTGTCCCCTGTGTATTTCGTGCTGGCGTTCATCAGATACATGCGGCTGGGCGGAATTTCCAAACCACCGCGTTTTACCACCTGCGCGATCTTCGCCACTAGTTCAGGATTGGTCTGTTCCAGTGGAGTAAATTTGAAAAACAGTGGCTCTATCACGATGGGGGCGATGAAAATGAAAAATACAACGACGGGGATGCTGATCAGCCAGCCATAAAACCACCACTTTTTGGGACTGCGGCGGATCATGGCGTACAACAGTGACAACAGAATTGCCCCGATTACGACGGTGATCAGCAGATTTTTGATCCAGTCTCCCCACCATGCTCCCCAACTCTCGACCGATAGCCCATATTTCAAGCTGAGATGCTGGTGATAGACATCGCTTGGGATCGTGAGGATGGCGACCGCAATGATAAATAGCGGTATCACAAAGAAACCTTGCAACCACTTGCGTTGGGTAAAACTTTCGGCCAGACCGCGGAATTTTGCTACAGTACCGGCGTACAACAAACCAAGTAGGACTAGAAAACCATAGATGGTATCGAGGATCTGTAGTCTTGTGGTCTGAATATATAGCGCATGAGACTTTTGCAGCTTGTCGGGCGGGAGGGTGTAGTCCACGATTTTGGAGGATGTGCCGGCGCTTTGGGTGTCGTTAGCCGAAGATTGTTGGCTATGCGCCGGGAGCGTGGCTGAAATTATCAAGGCAAACAACATTGTTAATTTCATTAGTCGCATTGTTTCAGCTCCATGCCGATAAGTATCAATTATTGTATGTATCCCGCTCCCCGTAATACTCTGCCCGGCAACTTCCCTGTCATTTTTCCGTCTGCAATCACCGCCACGCCATTTACCAGCACATACTCCATGCCTTGTGATAACTGGTTGGGATTTTCAAACGTGGCTATATCTTTTACGGTTTCTGGATCGAAGACAACTACATCTGCCCACATTCCCTCTTTCAGAACCCCGCGATCGGTCAGGCGCATGCGTTGTGCTGGTAACGCTGAGAATTTGCGGATGGCATCTTCTAAAGTCAGGTTCTTCTCTTCTCTTACGTACTTCCGCAAAATGTGAGGAAAGGCTCCATAGGCTCTCGGGTGCGGATGTTCCTCCCCCAAAATTCCCTCGGGCGACGCTCCGGAAGAATCGTTATTAATCGCCACCCACGGTTGCTGGAGCGCTAAGGTGACATCCGGCTCTGACATGCCGAAGACGGCTACTGATGTGAATCCATCATCTTCGATCAAAAGATCGAACAGCGTGTCCATGGGATCTTTGTTCCAGCGCTTGGCGATTTCCGACAATCGCTTTCCTTGTAAGGGAAGCAACTTTGGATTGTGCACGACACAGATCAGAATCGCCTCCGGGCCGGGGATTTCCTGCCATTCGTTGTCCCAGGCGTCTGATGGAGTAAGCATATCCTTGCGGATGCGCTCGCGCGCGGCGGGATCTTTCAGGCGCTCGACCATTTTTGCCAGGCCACCATCGTGCGCCCACTGGGGAATGAAAGCGGAGAAATCGTTGAACCATGCGGTGTAGGCGTAGGTGTCTGCGGCAATGTCGGCGCCTTCGGCGCGTGCCTGATTTATTCTTCTTACCACCTCAGGCATACGTCCCCAATTGTTTTTGCCGGCGACTTTGAGGTGCCAGATCTCTACGGGGACGTGGGCTTCACGACCGATGCGCACGGCCTCGTCGATGGATTGCAGCACCGAATTGCTCTCGTCGCGCATGTGTGTGGCGTAAATGCCGCCGAAGGGGGCTGATTCCGCCACCAGGGCAATGATTTCTTCAGTCTTCGCGTAGGGGGCTGGGGCGTACATTAGAGATGTCGAAACACCGACTGCTCCATCGTGCATGGCTTGTCTCACCAATTCCTTCATTTGGTCGAGCTGTTGCGGAGTGGGTTGGACATCGGCGTCTCCCAAGACCATACGACGTATTTGGGTTGCCCCTACGAATGTTGCCAGATTGATTCCCATTCCCTGTTTTTCCAGACGTGCGAAATATTGGCGGAGCGTCCGCCAGTCAGGTGTGATGTGATAGTGGTCGTAGCCAGACTTGTCCGCTTGAATGATGGCGTCGTTTAGGGGCGCTACTGATCCGCCTTCGCCGGTGATTTCGGTTGTGATTCCCTGAAAGATTTTAGACGGCAAGCGCGGGTCAACCAAGATGGTCAGCTCGGATTGGCCCAGCATGTCGATGAAGCCGGGAGCCACGATCTTGCCCTGCGCGTCGATTGTGCGTGTCCGCGGTGCTGAGGTAAGGCTGCCGATGGCGGCGATTCGCCCGTCGCGAATGCCGATGTCACCGGTATACCAGGGAGAGCCGGTGCCATCGATGATATGGCCGTGGGTGATGATGATGTCGAAAGGCTTTTGCGCGGATGCGGCCCAGGATGTGACTGCAAGCAGCAGGATGACTGCCAGAGCCCGGATTTTCATTTGTCCTCTTGAATACGTGGTGATGTTCAATACGACACAATGGCTCCGACAGTATGCTATGTTCTACGTTCGTCTACAACTAGTGAGGCCTTATGCCACGATATGAATATCGTCCGCTGCGCCCGACACCCGAAGCTGAGAAAGCTTTTGGGGCATGGATTGGTGCGTTAGATAAGGAGTTTGCGAACCGGGACCCGGAGCATCGCTGCGATATTGTGCGGGATGCCCTGCATCAGCTTTATCTTGATCGGCCGTACGCATCGCCGCCTGCATCAGCACCGCTTGGTCAGCAAACACTGGTGCATTCGTTCGATCCGCGGAACACTACGCTAGAGCCGGAATACTACGGCGATGTTGACGCGGCCAAATATGGCGAGCGAAAACCGCTGATTTGGTTTTGGATGATGTTTGACCGCTCGCCTGCTGGATTGAATCACTGGCTTGGGTTTCGCGTGCGTGCGATGCTGGCTCGGCATATCTTCAAATATTGTGGTCAGAACGTGAAGATATTTCATGGAGTGGAAGTGTCGTATGGCTACAACCTGACAGTGAAGGACAACTGCACGATTCACAAATATGTTCTGCTCGACGATCGCGGGGAGATCATCATTCATGAGGGCAGTTCGGTTTCTGACTACGCCAATGTTTATTCTCATGCGCATGATTTGAACGATGGCATGATTGTGACCAATCAAAAGACAGAGATTGGGCCACGGGCGCGGGTTACTTATCACGCTACGGTTTTGAGCGGCGTGAAGGTGGCTGAACATGGGATGGTGGGGTCGATGGGAGTCGCGTCGAAGGATGTTGAGCCTTACAACATTGTGGCCGGAATTCCGGCCAGAACGATTAAGGTGAAGACCATTGCGCCGGCAATACAGAAGCCTGCACAGTAATCTTATTCCGGCGAGGATTTAGAATAGTTGCTATGCCCGCCTCAGATGCTACTCGGCGGTTTTCTTCTCGCGTAGAAAATTATGTTCGCTATCGGCCTGGCTATCCTGTGCCGATTATCGACTTATTGGCAAAAGAATGTGGATTGCACGCCGATTCGATGGTTGCAGATATCGCTTTCGGGACCGGTATCTTCACCAAACTGCTTCTCGAAAATGGGAATGGAGTCTTTGGTGTCGAGCCGAATGCCGACATGCGCGCGGCTGGGGAGTCCTACCTGGCTGGTTATCCCCGATTCACAAGCGTTGCCGGCACTGCCGAGGCAACAACTCTGGCTGATCACAGCGTGGATTTGGTTACCGCAGCACAGGCCGCACATTGGTTTGATTTGAACAAAGCCCGGCAGGAATTTATTCGCATTACTAAGCCCAGTGGATGGGCAGTTCTGTTGTGGAATGAGCGCACCGTGGACTCTACTCCTTTTCTCCGTGCTTACGAAGAACTTCTCCTAAATTTTGGCACAGACTACAAAGAAGTCCGTCATGAACGGACGACCGAGACCATTCACGAGTTCTTCTCGCCTACGCCGTTTCAATCCCGACTGTTCGACAATCATCAGGAGATTGATTACGCGGGGTTAGAGGGCAGGCTGCTTTCGTCGTCTTATGTGCCATTCGCGGACCATCCGAATCACAAGCCTATGCTGGCTGAGCTTCGACGGATCTTCGACTCGCATCAAGCTAGCGGCAAGGTGGTTCTGGAGTACAAAACTCGCGTGTACTACGCAAAACTCAGCTGAAATCTGATTTCATTGCCGACTTAATGAGGAGTCATCGTGTCTGAACCAAAAAGCTTTCACATGACGCAGGAAGAGTTTCGCCGTCATGGCTACGCGATGGTGGACTGGATTGCGAATTACTACTCCCGTGTGGAATCCTTCCCTGTGCTCTCCCAGGTTGAGCCGGGACAGATTCGCACGTGGTTGCCTGCGCAGCCTCCGACGCGCGGCGAGACCTTCGAAGACATGCTGCGGGACGTTGAGAAATTCATTCTGCCGGGGATCACGCACTGGCAGTCTCCCAATTTTTTTGCTTACTTTCCGACAGCAGTTTCTGGGCCTTCGATCCTGGGAGAGTTGCTTTCATCCGGGCTTGGCGTGCAGGGAATGCTTTGGGCTACGAGTCCGGCGTGCACCGAGCTTGAGACGCACATACTGGACTGGATGGTCTCGATGCTCGGGCTGCCGGACAAATTTCTTTCTTCGAACACCGGCGGCGGAGTGATTCAGGATACGGCTTCCAGTGCTTCGTTGTGTGCTTTGCTGGCGGCCCGGGAGCGGGCCACAAATTTTGCCAGCAATCAACAGGGATGCGATGGGAAGCTGGTGGCCTACACCTCGTCGCAGGCGCACTCTTCGATTGAGAAGGCGATTCAGGTTGCGGGAATTGGGAAGCAGAATTTGCGGTTGATTGATGTGGATGATCGGTTTGCGATGAAGCCTGATGTTCTTGCCCGGTTGATGGCACAGGACCGTGAAAAAGGGCTCGTTCCCTTCTTTGTTTGCGGGACCGTGGGCACTACCTCTTCGAATGCCATTGACCCGATCCGGGCCATCGCTGAAATTTGTCGCCAACAGAACTTATGGCTGCATGTGGATGCAGCCATGTCGGGGACGGCGGCGCTGTGTCCCGAGTTTCGCCATATTCATGATGGGTTGGAGCTGGTGGATAGCTACTGCTTCAATCCGCACAAGTGGATGTTTACCAATTTTGATTGTGATTGCTTTTATGTGGCGGATCGTAAGGCGCTGATTCAGGCTTTAAGTGTGTTGCCTGAGTATTTGCGGAATAAAGCGACCGAATCTGGGGCAGTGATTGATTATCGCGACTGGCAGGTACCGTTGGGACGGCGCTTTCGCGCGCTCAAGCTGTGGTTTGTGATTCGACATTATGGGGTCGAGGGATTGCAGCATCATGTGCGGCAGCATATGGTACTAGCGCAGGAGTTTGTGCAGTGGGTGAAAAGCGATTCCCGGTTTGAGTTGGCTGCTCCGGCGCCTTTGAATTTGATTTGCTTCCGTCAGAAGGCGGGAGATGACGCGAATCAGACGATTATGGATCGGTTGAACCGGTCGGGTGATCTTTATTTGACGCATACGCGATTGCAAGACAAGTTGACGTTGCGAGTTTGTATCGGGCAGGCGAATACAGAGCGGAGGCATGTGGAGAAGGCTTGGAAGCGAATTCAGGAAGAGGCGGATCGGCTGGGGCGCTAAATTTCGCGGCGTGAGCTGAAATTCGTCTCACGTACCGCAGTGGCTAAAGCCGAAATTCTGCGGATGCAATTCACACCGCGTGCCCTGCTCCACCGGTTTTATTGGCTGGCGTTTTTGTGGCGTCTATCACGTTCGGCGTTGCGGATTTCGCGGCGGCGACCCGCGTCTTCGAAGCGGCGCTTTTCATCTGCGGACTCTGCAATCACGGCCGGGACTTGCAGCCGGCTTCCGGCTCCATCTACAGCTACGAATGTCAGGTATGCAGAGCTGATGTGCTTTCTCGTGCCGTGAAGATAGTTCTCCATCCAGGCTTTGACTCCCACTTCCATGGACGTGTGGAAGACACGATTTACCGCTGCACGCAGAATCACAAGGTCGCCCACGTGCACAGGGACCCAAAAATCCATGTGATCGATAGAGGCAGTCACGACGTAGCTGTGAGAGTGGCGGTGTGCAGCTAGCGCTCCGGCCATGTCGATCCAGTGCATGAGGCGTCCGCCTAGCAGCGCGCCCAGCGGGTTGGTGTCGTTAGGGAGAACGATTTCGTTCATCTCCGAGTAGGACTCGCGGACGGGACGAGGCGGCAGAGTTTGTGTCATGAGGTTTTGGTTCGGCGTTGGAGGTATGACTGGATGTAGCAGTCGGCTTGTTTCTGGATTCTCCGATCAGGATGCTCGACCAGCCAGTGCATTTGCGATGCGTCGAACTCCAGTTGCTTGTGCTGAACTGGAAGGTGTGCGGATTCGCCTACGCAGGAAACCAGCAGTCGCTGGTCGCGATCGCTGGTGATGCAGAAGCGGACGGCGTCGAATTGGCGGTCTAACGGCAGGCGTGGGCATTTTTGTGCGTAGCCCAGATTGCAAAAGTCACGAACTTCAGATTCTTCCAATTGCGATTGCTCGTGTCCCGGAGCAGAGCAGTGACCCTGCCAGCCTCCGCCTAGCGGCAGGCGCGAGGGGTGGATCCATCCACCGCCATCCCATTTTTCTGTGGGCACAAAATATGGACACGCCATGCCTGAGCATTGTAACGCGGGGTGGGCTGTGGACAAGTCACAATGAGCGCACGGTTGTAGTAGTCTGTTCCATCCGGGGACGGATTTATTTATGGATCGAGTGGCCATGTTGAATGAGATTTTGACCGAGAACCCAAACGACGCTTTTGCGCGGTATGGGTTGGCAATGGAGTACTCCAATCGCGGCGAGGTGGAGATTGCGATGGTGGAGTTTGGGAAGTTGCTGGCGGCGCATCCGGATTACACGGCTGGGTATTTTATGGCGGCGCAGACGCTGGCTCGGGCTTCGCGGGTGAATGAGGCTAAGCAGATGTTGGAGGATGGAATTGCTTCGGCGCGGCGGACTGGGAATGGGCATGCGCTTTCGGAGATGGAAGGGATGCTGACGGAGTTGGGGTAGGTGCCGTTCCTGCGGGACTCATCTTGTTTAATGCTTACCCGGCACCTCCGTGCCCGGGCTTTCACATTCGGTTTCTCCGGAACTTGCTCAGGGGATACAAGCTAGTCTACTTTTCTTACCATCTTTATCATTGCCTTCTCCACCAATCCGGGAAACAGCTGATACAGCTTGATCACCGGGTGCATCGTCCAGGGCACAATCACTTCTCTTTTTTGTTTCAAATATCCTTGCAACGTCGCTCTTGCCACGCGATCCGGACTGATGCCTCGCGCTTTTCCCGGGCGAACGGTTTTATTTTCTCTTCCGCGCAATGCGTTAGTTTTGAAATCTGTCCGTACATAGCCGGGGCAGACGGTCAGCACATTGAGTCCTGAATTTGCTAGTTCGACTCGCATCGCTTTTCCTACAGCGTTCATGGCGAACTTGGTGCCGCTGTAGACGCCATTAAATGGGAGCGGGATGTGTCCGGCAACACTCGAGATATTGATAATCGTGCCGCTTCCCTGCTGCTTCATCACTGGGACGACCGCCTGCATGGACTCCAGAGCTCCAAAGAAATTCAGGTTGAAGACATCGCGTACGGCTGACATATCTGCCTGATGGCTGGCGTCCATGATCCCTTTCCCTGCATTGTTGACCCAGATATCAATGCGCTGGAACGAATGCACGGTTAAGTTGATGACTTTGTCAATTTCCTCGCGGTTGCGGATGTCACAGGAGAGGGCGATGGTGCGGTCGGTGTGTCCGGCGCGCGCCCTGGCGGCTTCGGCGCGGGCAGTGTCACGTGACAGGAAGACCACGTTCGCGCCTTTTTGCACAAATAATTTCGCAATGGCTTCGCCGATGCCCATCGAAGCACCCGTGACTACCGCTACTTTTCCGTTAAGTTCCATGTCGTGCTTTTATTCGGTTGCGCCTTTCAAGTCAAGCTACGAGGGTACAATAAAAACACTGGAGGCGTTTTGAGCAAGCTGCTGCCGCTGTTTCCCCTCGATGTTGTCCTGTTGCCGGGTGCGCCTTTGCCCCTGCATGTGTTTGAGCCGCGTTATAAGGAGATGATTGGCGAGTGTTTGGCTGGCGACAAGTTGTTTGGCATTGTGCGCTCGCAAGAGGAAGGTGTGGCCGACATTGGCTGCACTGCGGAGATCTTAGATGTGACCAAGAAGTATGAAGATGGGCGGATGGATATCACTACTACTGGACGGCGGCGTTTTGAGGTGATGGAAGTGAACCAGGAGCGGTCATTTTTGCAGGCTGAGATTTTGTATATCGAAGACGAGCCCGGGTCGGCGACCAAGCAGGAGATTGATACCGCCGTGGACCTGCACAAGCAGCTGCTGGAGATTGCTGGGGTTGAAGAGGAAGACAGCAGCTACAGTGATATTGCACAACTTTCTTATTATTTGGCTGGGTCGCTGCCGCTGGATTTGGATTTCAAGCAGAATTTGCTCACCATGAAATCAGAAGCGGAGCGGATGTCGGCGGTGGTTTCCTATTTTCAGGCGATTCTGCCGACCTTGAAGCGGACGGCTATGGCGCGGAAGTTGGCTGGCGGGAATGGACATGTGCACTAAACAGGATCTTCAATGAGCGTTGCCAAAGAACTGGCTGCACTTTTCCGCCGTGACCTCTCCCGGCTCATTCAGCAAATCGAGGCCTATCCCAATGATGAACTGGTTTGGCATACGCACCCTGCGATAACCAATTCAGCGGGAAACCTTGTGTTGCACCTGGAAGGCAATCTGCGGGAATACATTGGCCGTCAGCTCGGCATGATTCCCTATAGCCGCAGGCGTGAGCTTGAATTCAGTTCCAAGGGAATTTTGCGAGAGGAATTGGTTCGACGTGTTGCCGAGTTGAAGGTTTCTATCCCATCGGTCATCGAAGGGCTTTCTCCTGAACAATTCGAGATGGAGTATCCCGAAATTGTTTTGCAGCGTGCGACTTCGACGCGGGAGTTCCTGATTCACCTGCACGGACATCTGAACTGGCATATGGGAGAGATTGATTATTTGCGCCGGATTCTTACCGATGGTAAAGCGCTGAATGCTGTTGGGCTTGAACCGGTTTCTAAGTAACCACTTCTACCATTTAACGGTGCCATGGCTGCTGAAGGATATCCATCGCAACCCTTGCGTGTATTTATTGCCTGGGTAGACCTCGTAGACCATCGACGCTGCAGTGGTTTTTCTCTTCTCTATATTTCTGGAGGCCCTCGGGGCCTTTCTTGTGTGCCCAGGCATGGAACTGCGTGCGTTCCCTGGCTGGTCCGAACCGAGGTACGGCATATCCGCAGGATTCGGAAATACGCGCGACTTCGATCACAATGATCGAACGTGTCCCCTCGAAGTCCGGAAAATTTTGGCTTAGCGCGGCAAATTCAGCGTCGTTCGGTTGAACCACACGGCCTTGTCCGTGGAGCCGCAAGATTTTGGGAGGCCCCTGGAACGCGCAGAACATCACCACGATTCTGCCGTTTTCCTTGAGGTGGGCGACGGTTTCGATCCCGCTGCCTGTCAGGTCGAGGTAAGCGACAGTGGTGGGAGCCAGAATTCGGAATGTATCGAGTCCCTTAGGCGAGATATTTACATGTCCGTCGCGCACGAGTGGCGCTGTCCCGATGAAGAACACCGATTGGGCTTCGATGAACTGACATACTGTTTTATCAATGGATGTGCGCTGTTTTCCCATGACTTTGACCTAACAAAAAGGCCGCCCATTGGGCGGCCTTAATAAATGATTGACGATGAAACTAGTCGCCCAGTACCGGCTCGGCGGCTTCCGGCTTCGCTGCCGGTGCTGGGTTGCCGTTTGGTTTCGCCAGAGCGCCTAGCGGGATGAACCCGCCTTCGGACTGGACCGGCTTTTCTTTCAGCACTACTTCGCGATACATGGCGGCCATGCGGGCGTTGTAGGCTGCGTCGTCTTTCTTGGGGCCGCGGGCTTCGGCCAGCTTGGCGTCGCGGGCACGCGTTTTTTCTTCGCGTGCGGTTTTGGCGATGCCCAGCTTGTCGAGGTCGTGTTGCACATCCATGGTCACGATTTCGTCTTTCAGGACCAGGTTGTGCGCGGTTGAGTCCATCTTCACGTTCTTGCCGCCGGCGAAGATTTCATGGCGTCCGTGCTCTTCGTACCACTTGGTGAGCGTGGCCGTCATGTGCATCTTTTCGATAATGTTTCTCCAGCCCACGCCGGTGTTGTAGGCGCAGAACGAGATTTCGCCTTCCTGCGTGGCGTAAGGGATGATGCACTGCTCGGTGCGGCGGAAATCGTAGTTGAACAGGTCCTGGAACCACATTCCCGCGATGAACAGGAAGTTCCAGCGGTCGGTCGTGCGGCGCTTCATGACATCGTCAATAGTACGGTCCGGACCGACTTTGCCGTAGTTCTTGCCGCTGATGTTGTAGTTCTTGTCGAACTTCTTCAGCAGGTCGAACAGCTTAAAGTGCTTCGGTGACTGAAATGAATCGTAGTTCTTCATCAGGCACAGGGCCATGCCGAATCCTGTAAGGAACTTTCCACGGGCTGCGTCGTTGACCTTGGCAATGTCTTTTGCCAGTTGGTCGCCTTTTAGGAAGGCGGTGACCGGGACGGCTTCCTTGGTTTCCTTATCGATCATGATTGCCATGCCGGTGCCGCAGTTCGGGTGGCAGCCGCAGGAGAGTTGTCCCCAGTCGTT
>Ga0068858_100000651_pt1 | contig 36230 bp, 32 predicted proteins | sample KBSSwiS12_FD_66589 | JGI IMG/M metagenome (GOLD analysis project Ga0068858, IMG submission 66589) | Switchgrass rhizosphere microbial communities from Kellogg Biological Station, Michigan, USA - KBS Switchgrass S1-2 | ecosystem: Host-associated > Plants > Roots > Rhizosphere > Soil ... | reverse complement strand
CAATAGCGGGCTGGGTGACTATGATCTGATGGATGGGGGCGCCGGGAACGACCGTTATCTCGTCGACACCCCCGCGGACCTGACCTTCGAGGCGGCGAACGGCGGGACCGATACCGTCTTTGCCGATATCCAAGGTGCAGGCTATTATCTCTATGCCAATGTCGAAAATCTGGTGCTGCTCGGCACGACGCCATACGGAGTCGGCAATGAGCTGGACAATTATCTCGCCGGCAACGCGTCGGCGAACTGGCTGCTGGGCGGTGCCGGTAACGATGTGCTGAACGGGAAGGCCGGCAACGATGTGTTGTTTGGCGAGGCTGGCGCTGACACCTTCGTGTTCGAGCACGGCACCGGCGGTGACACGATCGGCGACTTCGCCCCCGGTACTGACAAGATCGATCTCAGCGCTTTCGGCTTTGCGAACTACCAGGCGGTCGTGAATTCGATGCATGAGGTGAACGGCACCACGGCGGTCGACCTCGGCGGCGGCGACTTCATCGTCCTCAATGGCGTTGCCGCGGCGACCCTGCACGCGAGCGACTTCATCTTGTCCGTTGGAAACCAGGCGATCCAACTCGAGGCGCGCATCAGCGATGCAGACGCGCCGGTCACAGGTAGTTGGCGCGGCGTTTTGGAGCATCATTATGATCCGCCCAGCGCCTACCTGATCGTTGACGACACACGCGACCCGTTGGCCGACAGGCTTTAGATCTCGCCGAAACCTTTGAGAATCTTTGGAACTTCCGAATGATGCACGTGTTCTGACATATGCCCGGGCCGGGGGATTCGTCTGATAACCCAAATCCCCCGAACCTTGATTCAACGCATAAACCGAATCGCGTAAACTGGATCCGTAGTCACCAACGGACCAGAAAAATGCCGCTCCCTTCACCGAACCCTGAGCCTGAGGCGATCAGGCGTTTCCTCGCGACAGGCCATCCCCGCATGGCGTTTGCCGTCGCCATGAGCTGGCAGTGGAAGGCGACTTTCACGACCTGTTTCCTGGCGGCTTTGGGCTTGTTCCGGTTTCTTGGTTGAAGAGCTTGCCTGGCTTCACGCCCGCGCAAAGCAGCGTCGAAGGCGGTCACTGCCTGTCGAATACCAGGAGCTGCGAGAAGGCCAGGCCCTTTCGGTTGGTGCCCTCATCCGATATGGTCAGCACCTTCCCGTCCGGCGATACGGTGCGAACGGCGACGCCGACCGTCTTGCCGTCCCGTTTTTCCTCCGACCTGACCGTCCAGGCATCGACGCGCGTGGCGTTCAGCGTATCGTAGCTCGCCGAACCGGTCATCGGATAATCCCGGCCATCATAATTATAGGTGTAGCTTACATGCATCGTCTCGCCGGCGGCGTCGACGCCGGTCCAGGTGACGGACACGCCTGATGGCGCTGTCTGGTATACCCGAATCTGGCTCCGCCAGCCCGGGCCGGGGGTGAATCTGGACCTAGCGACGTTCAGCTTCCAGGTTCCGAGGACGGGGTCGATGGCGGGCGCCGCATGCGCTGCCGATAGCGCGAGGGCGAAAATGGCCCCGAAAATCCAGATCAGACTCTGTCGGGCCACATCGCTTCTCCCCCCAAAACGCCCACGCAGCGCCACCGTGTGGCGGCAATCGTTTCTCATCCTTGTCCAACGCACTGACGTCGACGGCAAGCCAATGGCTTTGCTGATGCTACGAAAACTGAGATAGGATAGGAACAGGGGAGCGGCGGGCTAAGGTGCGACGCGCTGTTGTGAGGAGCCATGCGTCATGTCGCCAACCGCGAGACGCTATTCGCTGGTGGCGCGCGTCGGCATAATCGCGGCGCTTATCGGGGTGCCGCTGATCCTGGCCGCCCTGACCATCATGGTGAACCGCGGATTCGAAGAGAGCGTCGCACTGCGGCGCGAGATCATCCGATCCTATGAGACGCGGGCCGAGCTCCAGCACATCCTGTCGCTCCATCAGGATATCGAGACCGGACAACGCGGCTTCGTGATCACCGGCAACGAACGGTTCCTGGAACCGTATCTCGGTGCGGTCGGGCAAGTCGATACAAGCCTGGCGCTGCTGGAGGGGGACCTGCGGGCGAACCTGGCGCTCAGCCGCGACCTGCTGGCATTGCGCGGGGCCTCGGCCGAGCTGCGCCGCTTCGCGAGCCGCGCCATCGCGCAGACTCGCAGCGGCGCGCGCAACGACGCGCAGCGCCTCGTGGCGGCAGGCGAGGGCAAGGCGCGGATGGACCGGATACGGGCGCTGATCGCCGGCATGTCGACGGCGGAACGGATCGAACTGGACCGCCGGACCGCAGCGGCAGAGGCAGTGCGGATCAGGCTTGAGCGCCGGAGTGTCGCGCTCGAGACGCTGATGCTGGTGATGCTCCTCGGCGCAGTGGCCTTCATCGCGCGCACCAACGCCGCAAGATGGAATGCGCTGGGGCGCTATGCCGATCTCGCCACGCGGCAGGAGGCGATTTTCGAAAGTGCCAAGGACGGGATGATCGTGATGAACCCGAGCGGGGGCATCGAGAGCCTGAACCCGTCCGCGGCGAGGATGTTCGGCTATCCGGCCGAGGAATTGCTGCGCCGGGACGTGAACATGCTGTTCGACGTGGCGCCGGAGCGCGGGCAGGTCGAGACGTTTTTGCGGCGGCTGAAGGCAAGGCGGCTCGAAGCGGCGGGCGAGGTGCAGGAGTTTGTCGGGCGGCGGCGCGACGGCAGCTCCTTTCCGCTGGAGGTGTCGATCAGCCCCTTCCAGCTCGAGGCGGTGACGCAGTTCCTGGCGGTGACGCGCGACATCAGCGAACGGCGCGAGATCGAGCAGATGAAGGGCGAATTCGTCGCGACGGTGAGCCATGAACTGCGCACGCCGTTGACGTCGATCGCCGGATCGCTGGGGCTGATCATCGGCGGCGCGGCGGGCGAGGTATCGGCCAAGGCGCTGCGCCTGGTGCAGATCGCGCACGCCAATTCGGCGCGGCTGGTGCGGCTGATCAACGACATTCTCGATATGGAGAAGATCGAGGCGGGGCGGCTGGAGCTGGAGATCGTGCCGATCCATCTCGCGACGATCCTGACCGCGGCGATCCACGCCAATGCCGGGTTCGCCGGCGAATATGGCGTGCATGTCGAGCTCGTGCCGCCGCCCGAGGGGGCAGCGGTGCTCGCCGATGACGACCGGCTGATGCAGGTGATGACCAATTTGCTGTCGAACGCGATCAAATTCTCGCCGCGCGGCGAGACCGTATCGGTGTCGGTCACGCAGCTCGAGCGGCATTTCCGGATCAGCGTGGCGGACAGGGGGCCGGGGATCCCGGACGCGTTCCGCGACCGGATCTTCACCAAATTCGCGCAGGCGGACAGTTCCGACACGCGGCAAAAGGGCGGGACCGGGCTTGGCCTGAGCATCGTGCACGAGATCGTCGAACAGCTGGGCGGATTCGTGCGGTTCGAGAGCAGCCCTGGGGAGGGCACCATATTCCATGTCGATCTGGTCGCCGCGAGTGCACCGGCGGCGCGGGGGGCGGAGATCGCGGCGCCGGAAGCGACCACGGACGAGCTGCCACGTATCCTGCACGTCGATGACGATCCGGACATGCTGCGCGTGCTGGCGAGCGTGTTCGACGAGCGGGCGGAGGTCTTTTCGACGCCGAGCGTTCAGGAAGCGCGCTCCGCGCTGCGCTTCAACCAGTTCGACGCGGCGATCCTGGACATCGGGATGGAAGACGGATCGGGGCTCGATCTCGTGCCCGAGCTGCGGTTGCGGTGGGTCGATATGCCGATCTTCGTGTTCACCGCGCAGGAGGTCGAGCCGAACCAGCTGAAGGGAGTCGACCGCGCGCTGGTCAAGTCCCGCTCCAGCCTCGACCAGCTTGCCCTCGAGATGATGGAGGTGATCGCGAGACGGCGGTGGGAGAAAACCCAGCAGGAGAAGATGGCGTGACGCGCATCCTTTATGTCGACGACGAAGCGGATATCCGCGAGGTCGCGCAGATGTCGATCGAGCTCGATCCGGGGTTCGAGGTGCGGACCTGTTCTTCCGGGCCCGAGGCGATCGCCGAGGCGGCGGCGTGGCGGCCCGACCTGATCCTGCTCGACGTGATGATGCCGGGGATGGACGGGCCGACGGTGTTCGCCCGGTTGAGGGAACGGGGCGACATGGCGAGGATTCCGGTGGTGTTCATCACCGCGCGCACCCATGCGCATGAGGTGGCGGCCTTTTTCGAGCTTGGCGCGCGGGGCGTGATCGCCAAGCCGTTCGATCCGATGAGGCTGGCGGAGCAGGTTCGCGAGTTCCTCGGGTGACTGAGTTCGACGCCCAGATGGCAGCGCTGCGAGAGCGCTTTCTTACGCGTATGGCGACGGAGCGGGAGATTATCACGGCTGAGCTTGCTCGTGGCGGGTGGGTCGCGGTGCGCGACGTCTGCCATGGGCTGTCGGGCCTCGCGGCGGTATTCGGGTTTGCCCCGATCGGCGACGCGGCGCGGACGGTGGAGGACGCGGTGGACGATGGCGCGGGTCCGGAGGCCATTCGGGAACTGGCCGCGGTGTTGCTCGCGCGGATGAAGGACGCGGATCAGGGGCGCTGAAAGCCCTTGCGGGTCATCGTGCCCCAGCCGGTTTTCTTGCGGAGGAACTGCCACCAGCCGCGCACGCGCCAGAGATTGTTGAGCTGACGGAAGCCGAAATTCTCCGCCACCGCGACGAGCGTGAGGATCGCGAGGTCGCGGGCGCGGGGCAGGCGCTTGAGCTGGATCTCGTCGAGGACCAGCGAGGCAACGCTGACGAACACGCCGAAGGTGAAGATCACCGCGATGAAGGCGAGCAGATAATCGAGCGAGATGAGGCCGAGCAGCCAGAGCGGCGGGACGAGCGCATAGCCCGCCACCTCGACGATCGGGCCGACCACATCGACGATCCACACCTGGCCGAAGCCGAGAAAGCCGATGCGGCCGTAGCGCGGGTTGAGGAACATGTCGCGGTGCTTGCGATAGGTTTCGAGCGAACCGCGCTGCCAGCGGGACCGCTGGTTGCCGAGGATCTTCAGGTTTTCGGGCGCCTCGGTCCAGCTCACCGGTTCGGGGATATAGACGATGCGGTAGGGCCGTTTCAGGTCGCGCATGCGGCGGTGGAGCTTGACCACCAGCTCCATATCCTCGCCGACCGTATTCTGGCTGAACCCGCCGACCTCGATCGCCGAGCGGCGGTGGAACAAACCGAAGGCGCCGGAGATGATCATCAGCGTCTGCATCTGGCTGAGCGCAAGCCGCGCCATCAGGAAGGCGCGGAGATATTCGACCGTCTGCACGAGCGCCAGGAAGTTGCGCGGCAGGCGGGCCTCGACGACCCGGCCGCCCTCGACCCGGCAGCCATTGGCGATGCGGATGGTGCCGCCGACGGCGACGGTGCGGACGGGATCTTCGATGAAGGGGCGCACGACACGCATGAGCGCGTCCGGCTCGAGCAGGGTATCCGCATCGATCACGCAGACGAGCGGCGACCGGGCGAGGTTGATGCCGGCGTTCATCGCATCCGCCTTGCCGCCATTGACCTTGTCGATGACGAGCAGGCGGGGAAGATCGGACGCGGCGTAGAGCCCGCGGATCGGCTGGTTCTCGACGGCGAGATCATGATAGCGCTCGACCGGCACCAGCCGGTAATGGTCGATCAGCCGCTGCAGGGTCGCGTCCTTCGAGCCGTCGTTGATCACGATCACTTCGAAATCAGGATAGTGCAGTGCGAGCAATGCCTCGACGCTTTCGATGATGCTGAGCTCTTCATTATAGGCCGGCGCGATCACCGCGATGGGCGGGGCGAGATCGCCATAGCGTTCCCACAACAGGCTGGTCGATGTTTGCGACGGGCGGCGGTGGAGCGCGTAGCCGGCGAAGAAGAGCTGGACGATGTAGAGCGCGATCTGGATCAGCCCGGCCACGATCACGATCCAGGTGATGATCTCCGCCGCCTCCCCGGCCCAGGGCGGGAACGGGATCACGCCGGGAGTCCGCGTTCGGCGAGCATGGCGGTCGCGGCATCACGCGCCAGGCCTTCGTCGCCCGCCGCAGCGGCGCGCAGCAGGGCGATGCCGGGCTCTCCTAGCAGGATCAGCGATTCAGCGGCGCGGAAGCGCACCCACCATTCGGGGTCGCCGAGCAGCTCGGCCAGCCGGGCAGCGCTCTCGACCAGCATGATCCGACCGGCAGCGCCCGCCGCGGCGGCACGTGCCGACATCGCGCTGCTTGCCAGGCCGGCCAGTACTGCCGGACGCGCGGCCGGATGGCCGAGCCGGCCGAGCGCGTGGAGATAGCGGGGGAGTTCCTCGGTATCCTCGGCGGCGGCCATCGCCAGCTGCGCGATCACCGGCACCAGCGAATAGTCGCCGGTTCCGGCCAGCGCCTCGATCGCGGCGAGGCGAACCTCGGCGTTTTGGCCCGGGCGAGTGACGAGCGCCTTGATCTGTTCGGGCTGGCTCTCGGCGATGCGCCGAAACAGGCTGACCGTCACGAGCGACGATTGGCCGGCGCCGAGTTCGAGCTTTTCGACAAGGCTGTCCGTATCCAGGACCTCGTCAGTCGCGGCGAGCGCAAGCGCTGAGGCGAGGCGGATGTTCTTGTCGGGATCATCCAGCGATCGGTAAAGGGCTTCGCGCGTCGCCGGGTCGTCGAACTGGGCCAGGCCGTGGACCGCATCGGCCCGGTCGCGGTGCGAGCCGGAGCGCAGGCGCCGTTCGAGCCGTGCCGGTACGCCGAGTTCAGTCGCGTTGGCGATGAAGGCGGCCCGCTCGTCGCCGCGGACAAGCTGGATCAGTTCTAGCGAGAGGTCGGTAGCCACCTCGGACGCAGTCCCGGGCATCGCCCCGGCTTCATGATCGCCGGCGCGGAGCAGGATCGGGGTGAGCGCGCGACGTTCGGCACTGCGACGGATCGCGCGCCGGGCCGTGATCAACCGGGCGACGATCAGCAGGAGCATCACCAGGATCGCCGCCGATGAGAGCACCAGCGAGGTCACCCAGATCAGCCGCAGGGCGTTCAAAAGCGAAAGCCGAGTCCGAGCCCGACCTGAGTGCGATCGGCGCCGGTCGCGCGATCGTCATGGGCGAGCGAGAGGCGCAACGTCGTCCGCGGAGTCAGATCGTAGCTCACGCCCCCGAAGATACTGCGGACATCGACCACGATTCCTTCATCGGTGTCAGGCGCGTCGCCATAGCCGAGGAACAGGCGCGTCGCGCGGAAGGGCTGCACGTCGCCGCGAACGAGATAGCCGGTGCGTCGCCTGCCCCTTTCGTCGAAAAGGTTGATCCAGCGCGCGGTAAGCCAGGCGCGGCCAGTGAGATATTGTTCGATCCCCGGCGTCAGCGATTGCACGTTTCCGACCGCATATTGCGCCTGGCGGCCGTCCAGGGTGAGCACCGTGGCATAGGCGCCGTCGCGTACCCGAACCGAGCCGCCCGCGCCGATCTGCCATTTCGGGCGAAAATCGGGATCCGCGGTTGCGCCGAGCGTCACATAGGCGCGGACTCCGGGTGAGAATGTATGATCGAGCTGGGCTTCACCATAAACATCATCCTTGCCGAAGCGCCGGGCATATTCCAATCGGCCCCCGACCGTGGTCGCGTCGTCCAGCTGGCGACGAAGCTGGACCGAGGCCTCCTGCCAGTCCGGCTGGGGGCCGGTGAGCGCGCCATAGCTGCCGTCCAGATCCAGCTGCCAGCGCGGGGTCTCATCGGTCTGAGCGAGCTGTGCGCGGAGTGCGACGACGTCCGGGTTTGCCGCATCGGCATGGTCGAGTTCCCGCAACGCCGCCCGGCGGTCGCCGCGTCTTTGCGCCACCCGGGCCAGCCCGACCCGCGCATCGGTATAGGCCGGGGCAATGTCGAGCGCGGCGCGAAAGGCACGCTCCGACGCGTCGAGCCGGCCCAGCGCCAGTTGCGCAAGGCCAAGCTGGACCTGAGCATCGGCATTGCGAGGATCAGCGGCGACAACGGGGCCGAGCAGCGCCACCGCGCGCTCGGGATTGCCACTCAACCGGGCTTCGACTCCGGCGCGATAGGCATCCGCCGGGCCTTCCTGCGCTACGGCCTGAACCGGCGCGGCGAGCAGCAGCATCGGGATCAGCCCGACAAACAGGCTCACCGCGGCGCTGCCATGAGGCGGATCAGGCGGCTCATGAGTTCCTCCGGGATGAATGGCTTCACCAGATAATCGTCCGCGCCGAGTTCCAGCGCGCCCACGATGTCCCTTTCCAGCTTGCGGGCGGTGAGCATGATGACCGGGATCGCCGAGGTCGCGGGATCGGCACGAAGGCGCCGCAGCACCTGATGGCCGTCCACCACCGGCATCATCGTGTCGAGCACGATGGCATCGGGCGTTCGTGCGGCCGCTATGACGAGCGCCTCGGCTCCATCCCGCGCAATCAGCACTTCGAAACCGCGACCCGTCAGGCGATAGTCGAGCAGATCGACCAGCAACGCGTCGTCATCGCAAACCAATATTGTCCTGGCTGTCGTCATGCGCCTCACGCGAAACTAGAGGCCCCCCTGACCTCGCGTACAACGATCGGCGACCTGATCCAATGGCGCTCGCCAAAACATCGCGGTAAAGGAGGGGTGAAGCAGGTCGAAGCGCAACATCGCTCGCACTGAGAGCTTTCCGCATTTCAATCAGCCCCCCTCTTTGACCGGACCCTGGCTTGCGCAGGCCAGCTCAGCCGGCCTTCGGCGTGTCGCAATCGCCGATGCGTTTGCCGGTGACCTGGGTCTTGCTGGTCACGTCGCCCGCCGGTCTGCCTGGCATTGCCGGCATGCTCATCGTCGTATCGCTGGTAACGTCGTAGCTGGTGCTCGCGAAATTGCCCGACATGGTCGCGTGCATCTCGCCGCCCGGCATGCCCGGCGCGTTCCTGCACACCAGGGTGCCGCTCAGCTTGCCGCCGCTCATTTCGAACGTCTCATAGGTGCAGTTCTTTGCGGCGCCGAGCATGTCCTGCGGCGGCCTGGCGGCTTGTTCGGGCGTGAGGCAGGTCTCGACCTTCTGGCCCGCCATCCGCTGCTTCATCGCGGCTGCCATGTTCGGGGGGAGGCCGGGGCCCTCAAGCGAGAGAATCGTGATGCTGGTCTCCCACTTGCCGGGCTGCAGCTTGACCGCATCCCGCGTCGCCGCCGCGACATCGGCGACAGAGGCATTTTCGCCATGGACGGTTGGTTTCGAGTTGCAGGCCGCCAGCATCGCTATGGCCGGCAGGACGATCGTCAGACGCTTCATAATCTTCTCCCTGGAAATCGACGGCGATTCATCCTGGGGCGCCTTGGCGCCGCTGACGGCATGTACGAGGTCCGGGTGATGAGGTCTATTCCTGTGCGCTGCCCGCATTGCGAACAGACGATAGGGCACAAGCGAGTTAAGGCGATCATATTTTTCCGTATTTTGGAAAACTGCGTTCGCTGTCTGCAGGCCCGCCTCCTGAAACTGAACTAGATTTACCGCCGTTTCGATTGTTTTTAGCTCAGCCAACTTGCCTGGGGCAGGTGAGGAAGCGCGGTTACAGGTCGTGAATCGAGCGATATTCGCCAAGATCCTTAACGCCATTAAGGATTAACCCACCAATCGCGGCTATTGAGCGCGCATCGGTTTCGCGGGGGCGGCGGGCAAGCGCGGCGGACAGGGTATTGCTGGAGGGGTAATATGCGGAGCGAAGTTGAAGCGGCGATCGTGCAGTTCGAAAATGTTTCCCACCGGATCACGCAGGTGGTGGCAACGATGTCGCTCGAGACGCGCGGCAAGCTGATCGAGCTGCGCCGTGAGCACGCAGCGGCGATGCTGCGGCTGAACGATGCGGTGGCGCAGGCGCTGCAGCGTGTGTCGCATCCGGACCTCAATGAGATTTCGGAGCAATTCCATCAGCATTTCGGCGAGATGCGCCGGGCGATCGCTCTGCACCAGGGCAAATGGCCCGCCGTGCTGATCGGCGAGAACAGCCGCGCCTATGCCGAGAGCGCGACGATCGCGGATATGGCGAAGACCAAGGCGATTGGCTGGGTCAGGCGAGTGCTTGTTCCAATCCTCTAGAGCGGCCTTCGGGCCTTGGGCTGAACACGCCCCGGTATGACGGCTGAATTGGATGGAACTTGGCCCTCAGGCGCTCACTCCCGCCCGGCATAATCCTTCACCAGATCGTACAGGAAATCCCGGCCGACATAGGCTGAGCGCACTTCGATCCGCTCGTTCAGGCCGTGCATGCCGTTGCCATCGGGATCGCCCCAGGGGCCGGGCACGCCATAGGTAGGGATGCCCACGGGCGCGATGAAGGTGGCGTCGGTGGCGCCCGTCATCATGGTGGGGATGAGCGATACGCCGGGGAAATAGCGGGCGACGAGCTTTTCCGCCGGGGCGATGATCTTCGGGTCGAGCGGCGGCGGGACGGCGACCGGGCGGAGCCGGCCGACCAGGGTGACCTTGACCTTGGGGTCGCCGATCGCGGCGATCAGGGCGGCGCGGGTGGTATCGGCATCCTCGCCGGGGACGATGCGGCAACTGACCGTCGCCTTGGCGCGCTGCGGCAGCGCGTTCACGGCATGGCCCGCCTCGAGCATGGTCGCGACGCAGGTGGTGCGCAGCATCGAATTATGGGTGCGGTCCGCCGAGACGATCGCCTCCGCCGCGCGATCGGCCGGGTTGGCGGCGAGCGCGACCATGGCGCGGCCGGTGGCGTCTTTCTGTTCGGCGCCGGCTCTCGCGAAATAGGCGCGGGTGGTGTCGTTGAAATGGACCGGGAATTTATAGGCCCGCAGCTTTTCGATCGCGTCGGCGAGCTCGTAGATGGCGTTGTCGTCGATCGGGATCGAGCTATGGCCGCCGACATTGGTGGTTTCCAGCTCGAAGGTGCGGTTGGATTTCTCGCCAGTCTGGATCGCCTGGCTGACGAGCTTGCCATGCCCGTCGGTGGTGCCGCCGCCGCCTTCGTTGAGCGCGAATTCGGCGGCGATCCAGTCCGGGTGGTTCTCGGCGAGCCACTGTGCGCCATTCATGCGGGTGCCGGATTCCTCGCCGCAGGTTAGCGCGAGCTTGATCGTGCGCTTCGGCTTATAGCCCTGCTGTTTGAGGCGGATCAGCGTGTCGACCCAGATGGCGTCGAGCACCTTCATGTCGGCGGTCCCGCGGCCGTAGAAATAGCCGCCTTCCTCGATGAGCGTATAGGGATCGCGCTGCCAATCCTCGCGGCGGGCATTGACCACGTCGAGATGGCCGAGGAGGAGCATCGGCTTCGCGGTTGGCGAGGTGCCGGGGAGTTGCGCGACGAGGCCGCCATCGAGCGGGAAGCCATCGGCCTTGAACAGGGTGAGTTGCTGGTCGGTATAGCCGGCGGCCTTGAGGCGGGCGGCCATTTTCTCGGCGGCGGCGGTGCAGCTGCCGGTGGAGATGGAGGTGTCGGTTTCGACCAGTTCCTTGAAGAGGGCGCGGAAGGCGAGCTGGTCGGGGCGGGGTGGGGCTGCCGTTTGGGCTGAGGCGGCCGCGGTTGAGAGGGCGAGCGCGGTTGCTGCGGCGATGGCGAATGGTTTCATGGGTGATCCCCCGAGGCCCGGACGGTCGCGGCTTGGGGGGCGGGGTGTCGGGTGTCAAATGGTAGTTCGGGGGAGCTGAGTCTGGGGCTCATCTTTCTTCCCCAGCGGAGGCTGGGGCCCAGTTGGAACGGCTGATGTAACCAAGCGCAACGGCACTCAGAATCGTCCCCGGACTGGGCCCCAGCCTTCGCCGGGGAAGGGATAAGGGGGAATAGAAAGAGCGACCGGGGCTGGACGAAATCCCCGGCCGCTCCCTGCCACGGCACCCGAGATCGGGCCGCGGATCGGATTATTCCTGGCCCGTCTCGCCCCCTTGCGGTGAGGCCTGTCCATGCCCGGCTTCGGCCAGCTCGGTCAGCTTGACGAATTCCTGCCGCCAATAGCCTTGCTGCGCATTGCTCTGCTGGTTGCCCGCCAGTCGCCGGATATCGGCATAGCCGATATCGCCGAGCCTTGTGTCGCCGCGCAGCTTCTGGCCGAAGGCGGCGACGGCGGTGGCGAAGGCCATGTCGCCCTGGGGCGGCGCCTGGGTCGCGAGCAGGGGAGCCGCGATCGGGCGTTCGATCAGGCGCGAGGTGTCGCCGCTCGGCAGTTTGTAGCGCAACCGGACAAAGGCCATCTGGCCGTCCTGCTTGCCCGGCGCGACACGTGTGTTGGCCGTGACGTGGCGGCCGGCCATCCAGCCTTTCGAGCCCGTCGGCACCACCTCATAGATCGCGGTCACCTGATGACCGGCACCGATATCGCCGGCATCGACCTTGTCATTGTCGAAATCCTGCTCGGCGAGTGCGCGGTTTTCATAGCCGATCAGCCGGTATTGGCTGACATAAGCGGGGTTGAACTCGACCTGGACCTTCACGTCCTTCGCGATGGTGAAGAGGGTCGAGGAGAGCTCTTCGCCGAGCACCTTCTTCGCCTCCATCGCGCTGTCGATATAGGCGTAATTGCCGTTGCCGAGATCGGCCATGGATTCCATCACCGAGTCGTTGAAATTGCCCTGGCCGAAGCCGAGCGTGGTGAGGGTGATGCCGTCGTCGCGCTCCTTTTCGATGAGCTGTTCGAGCTGGCGTTGATCAGTGATGCCGACGTTGAAATCGCCATCGGTGGCGAGCAGGATGCGGTTGATGCCGCCCTTGATGAAGCTCGCGCGGGCGGTGTCATAGGCGAGCTTTATGCCTTCGCCGCCAGCGGTCGATCCGCCCGCGCTGAGCTGGTCAAGGGCGGCCTTGATCTCCGATGCGTCGCTGGTCGGCTCGAGTACGACGCCGGCGGCGCCCGCATAGACGACGATGCCGACCTTGTCCTGCGGCTGGAGATTGTCGGCGAGGAGCGAAAGCGCGGCCTTCACCAGGGGAAGCTTGTCGGGTTCGTCCATCGAGCCGGACACATCGACCAGGAAGACGAGGTTGGCCGGCGGGCGCTTGCCATAGTTCAGATCATAGCCGCGCAGGCCGATCCTCAGCAGCTTCGTCTCGTGGTTCCAGGGGGTCTGGGCGACGTTGGTGGTGACGCTGAACGGCGCCTCGCGATTGGTGGGCAGCGGATAATCATAGCGGAAATAATTGATCATCTCCTCGGTGCGGACCGCGTCCTTTGGCGGGAGCTGGCCCTGGTTCAGGAAGCGGCGGACATTGGCATAGGCACCTGTGTCGACGTCCACCGCGAAGGTGGAGACGGGCGCGTCGGCGACCGCATGGACCGGCGAGATGTCATTGGCCTTGTATTTCTCTCCGGAAGCATCGGGGCCCGCGGCCATATCGCTGGCGTCGGCCGTTACGGTGGTTTCGCTGGGTTGGTTGTTCGCATTTCGCTCCGCTTTTTGGCAGCCGGAGAGGAGGAGGGCGCCGATGGCGACGCAGGTGAGGGCTCTGGTTCGGATCGAGGATATCGGCATTCGATGCTCCCTTGCTTGGACGTGCGCCACATTTGCGCCTTATTTTCGCCGTGTTTGTGGCACGGGTTTTTTGGCGTGGCAAGCGTTTTCCTATCTCATCAGGGGAGATTAGGTTTTGGGAGCTGGGAGTGAGAAGAAAACTATTTATTACATAGCTTTAATTACAATGAGAGGGCTGAGGCCAGGTCGAATGGCTGGCCCGACAGCGCGTCTCGCCTATTTCCACCTGCCCCCAACTGGCCCCCAGCCCTCGCTGGGGAAGCAGAGATTATGGCTGTATTATGGCGTGATTCGCGCGGCCCCACAGGCTTGCATCGCGTTCGAAGCGCGCTAGCATCCGCTTCATGGCACGGTCTGGAACCCCGAAGATCACCACCTATGCCGCCTTCTGGCCCTTCTATCTGCGCGAGCATGCGAAGGCCGAGACGCGGCGGTTGCATTATGCGGGGACGGCGCTGAGCTTTGTGTTCCTCGGGCTCGCGCTGGCCCATGGCGGGTGGTGGTGGGCGCTGATGCCGCTTGCCGGATATGGCTTTGCCTGGGCGGCGCATTTCGGGGTGGAGAAGAACCGCCCGGCGACCTTCACCTATCCGCTCTGGTCGCTGTTCAGCGATTACCGGATGTTCTTCCTGTGGCTGAGCGGACGGCTCGGGCGGCATCTGCGGGACGCGGGGGTTTCCAGCTAAGCTTCGTCACCCCGGGGCTTGTCCCCGGGGTCCGTGCTTCCGCGAGAGCTTCAAGCGTTGCGTACGCGGCACGATGGACCCCGGGACAAGCCCGGGGTGACGGGTAGGCGAGCAACCAATCTTTGCCCCGCCCAACACGCGCTAGCTTGCCGGGCACGCCGTACTCGCCCTATCTCTCGCAGCATGCATACAATCCCCAACACGCTCGCGCTCATCGGCAACACCCCGCTCGTCCGGCTGAAGGGGCCGAGCGAGGCTTCGGGGTGCGACATCTTCGGCAAGTGCGAATTCGCCAATCCGGGCGCCTCGGTGAAGGACCGGGCCGCCCTGTTCATCGTCGAGGATGCCGAGGCGCGGGGCGCCATCCAGCCGGGTGGGACGATCGTCGAGGGGACGGCGGGGAATACCGGGATCGGGCTTGCGCTGGTGGCCAATGCCAAGGGCTACAAGACGATCATCGTGATGCCCGAGACCCAGAGCCGCGAGAAAATGGATACGCTCCGGGCGCTCGGGGCCGAGCTGGTACTGGTGCCGGCGGCGCCTTATTCGAACCCCGGCCATTTCGTGCACACCTCGCGGCGGATCGCCGAGGAGACCCCCAACGCGATCTGGGCCAACCAGTTCGACAATATCGCCAATCGCCGCGCGCATATCGTCGGCACGGCGGAGGAGATCTGGGCGCAGATGGAGGGGCGGATCGACGGCTTCACCTGCTCGGTCGGCACCGGCGGGACGCTCGCCGGAGTCGGGCTTGGACTGAAGGCGAAGGACGAGAATGTCCGCATCGCGCTGAGCGATCCTTACGGCGCGGCGCTCTATGAATATTATGCCTGTGGCGAGCTCAGGGCCGAGGGCAGCTCGGTCGCCGAAGGGATCGGGCAGGGGCGGATCACCGCCAATCTAGAGGGCGCGCCGGTCGATACCCAATTCCGCATTTCGGACGCCGAGGGGATGGAGTGGGTCACGCGGCTGCTCGGCGAGGAGGGGCTGTGCCTGGGGCTTTCCTCGGGCATCAACGTGGCGGGTGCCATCGCGCTCGGCAAGCAGCTGGGGCCGGGGCATCGCATCGCGACGATCCTGTGCGATACAGGGTTCCGCTATCTTTCGACATTGTACAACCGCGCATGGCTGGAATCCAAAAGTTTGGCTGTTCCCCAGTGGCTTAGCCGAGAGTAGCTTGCGGCGGACCGTGCCATCGACAAGATACTCTTCATGCGTTACATTTATGCCACACGTATGAAAATCATTGCACAAGATCCAGCGCAGACGTCGCAGCGGGTGAGGGTCGGGATGATCGGCCTCGCCGCGGTACTGCTTCTGATCGGCCTTGCCGCCGCGATCTTCAGCACGGCCAGCAAGGAGCGACCCTTTGTGGTCGCCGGCGGCGCGCACCCCGGTGTCATCGCCAATATGGCCGCTGGCAACAACGCCCTCCCGGCCAGCGCGCCGACCAATGAGCCGCTTGCTGAACTCGGCATCGCGCCGAGCACCGCGACGGACAACGCGGCCCAGCAAACCAACGCGAAACCCGCCAAGACCGCGCCATGAGCGGTCATTCGCTTTTCGACTCGGATTCGCGCGGGAAAAGCGGGGAAACCATGGTCGGGGAAGGGTTTCTCCGGGGATTCTGCCCCTTGATCATCGAGTCGCTGAGAACACAGCATGAACGGATTGAAATGGCTGTGAAAAAATCCCCGTAGAATCGAGCCGGATACGGCTTTTGACCGGCGTTTCCCCGGTTTTCCCCTTGAATCCCCAGTAATCCCGGATTAACCCTGCCATATAACAGGGTAGGACTCATTTCGCCTGCGCGAGACGCACTGGATGGCGGCGCATTGCCGTTTTCCAGGACGGAGAAGTCATGCCCGGCAGGGTGAACGGGTGTGACGCAAAGGTTCGACTATCAGGGAGATGGCCTTGGCCTTGTCGATGACAAGGGCCGGGTTGCTATTCCTGCGTCGCTCCGGGCGATCCTGGCCGCGAACAGCCCACGCGCAGACGGCAAGGACGGCGGCACCGTCATCATCGGCGTGCATGAGAGCAGCAAGTGCCTGATCGCCTATGATCCCGGCTTCCTGCCGATCCTGAAGGCGCAGCTCGACGAGCGCGAGGCGAATTTCCGCCTCGAAGAGGGCGCGCGCAATCCGAGCTTCAAGCGCCAGGCGGCGCAGGGCGAGGCGGTGCCGTTCGATGGCAGCGGGCGCTTCATCATGCCCGGCTTCCCGCGTTTCCACGCCAATATCGGGACGAACGCGTTTTTCTACGGCACCTTCGATTATATCGAGATCTGGGACCCCGCGACGCTCCTGCAGGACGATCGCATTCCCGACGTGCAGAAATCCTGCGCGCGCTATCATTGCGCGCAGAAGGGGATCGCGCTGTGAGCGATCCCGCACCCCACACCCCTGTTCTGCTTGACGAAGTCGTCGCCGCGCTCGCGATCCACCCTGGCGAGCGCCATGTCGATGCGACGTTCGGCGCCGGGGGGTATACGCGGGCGCTGCTCTCCCTCGGCGCCCGCGTATTCGCCTTTGACCGCGATCCCGATGCGATCTCGGCGGGGCGGGCGATGGAGACGGCTTCGGGCGGTGCCCTGACCCTCGTTCCGGCCACCTTCTCCGCGCTCGATGCCGAGCTCGCGGCGCGGGATGCGGTGCCGGTCGACGGCGTGACGATGGATATCGGCGTGTCGTCGATGCAGCTCGACCAGCCCGAGCGCGGCTTCTCGTTCCAGTCGGACGGGCCGCTCGACATGCGGATGAGCCAGGAAGGCGAGAGCGCCGCCGACTTCGTCAACAATGCCGACGAAGCGCATATTGCCGATGTGCTGCATGAATATGGCGAGGAACCGCGCGCGCGCCGGGTCGCGCGGGCGATCGTCGCGGCGCGGCCGATCACCCGGACCGGCGAACTCGCGCACGTCGTGCGCAAGGCGCTTGGCTACAAGCCGCACGACAAGAAGGATCCGGCGACCCGGACCTTCCAGGCAATTCGCATCCATTTGAACCGAGAGCTGGGCGAACTCGCCGATGGTCTGGCGGCGGCGGAGCGGGTGCTGAAGCCTGGCGGACGGCTCGCGGTGGTGACTTTCCACTCGCTGGAAGACCGGATGGTGAAGCGATTCCTGCGCGAACGCAGCGGGTCGATGCCGGGTGGCTCCCGTCATCTTCCTGAGTTGAAGGTTAACCATAAACCGAGCTTTGAAGATGTCGGACGCGCGGTGCGCGCCGGCGAGGCCGAGATAGCGCGCAACCCGCGCGCCCGATCGGCAACGTTAAGAACGGCGCGGCGCACAAATGCCGCGGCGTGGACCGCGTAAAGGAGCGATGTGATGCTTGGGTATGCGTGGAAGAGTCTGGGTTGGTTCCTCGCCAGCGTGGCGGTGGCGCTTGGTTTCCTGCTGGTGCCGCTGCAGGTGGCGGCCGAGCGCAAGAAGCTCGACCGCACGGTGAGCGAGATCGCGGCCGCGCACCGCGACATCCGCGCGCTGGAGACCGAGTTCGACACCCGCGCCAACCTCGCCCAGCTCGAGAAGTGGAATGGCGACACGCTCCGCCTGACCGCGCCTGCCGCAACCCAGTTCGTGCCTGATGCCGCGACTCTCGCTTCGATGGGTCTGCGCCAGGGTGACGGTTCGACCGAGATGGCGTCGCTGGTGGTGCCGTCCCTGCCGGACAGTGCTGTGAAGCCGGCGATCCCCGCGGTCTCGACAGCCACGGCGTCGCCGGTACGGGTAGCTGACGCCGAGGCGAGCGTGGCGGGCGCGGTGGCGCAGGTGCGCGACCGTGCGATCGCGAGCGGCAAGGCGCAGGCGGTGGCCCTGCTCGACCGCAAGCTGATGAGCGATTCAACGATCGGCGACCTCTTGACCGGCACGCGCGCGGAAGCAGGCGTCCGGCGTTGACGGCGCTCGTCGCCCGGCCCTTGCCGCCGCGGCGGATGACCGGCCAGCGCCATGCGCTGGTCGCGACGGCGCATGTGCGCCTGATGATGCTGATGCTCCTGATCGCCGCCGGCTTCTGTCTGGTGATCGGCCGCATCGCGATGCTCGGCCTGCTCGCCAGCCCGGCCAGCGCGCAGGGGCCGAATTTCGGTTCGTTGATGCGCGGCGATATCCTCGATCGCAACGGCGAGCCGCTGGCGCGCACGATCGAGGCCTGGACGATCGGCGTCCATCCCGCCCAGCTGCTCGGCGATCGCCATGAGATCGCAGAGAAGCTCGCCGCCGCGATGCCCGAACATGACGCAGCCTGGTTCTATCAGAGGCTGACGCTGCCGGTGAACTTCACCTATCTCGAGCGCCACGCCTCACCCGATCTGGTCAACCGGATCCATGCGATCGGCGAGCCGGCCCTGGTGTTCGCGCAGGAGCCCGAGCGGCTCTATCCGCAGACCACGATGGCGGCGCATGTGCTCGGCTATATCGGCCCGACCGCCAAGGATACGCGGATCATGGGCCGCGCCGGCATCGAGCGTGAATTCGACCAGCGGCTGACTGATCCCAACCAGCGCGGCATGCCGATCATGCTGTCGATCGATTCGCGCGTCCAGGCGGCGATGGAGAGCGAGCTTGGCCGCGCCATGACCTCGTTCAAGGCCAAGGACGCGACCGGGGTGGTGCTCGACGTGAACACCGGCGAAGTGATCGCGATGGTGTCCCTGCCGGTCTATAACCCCAACAAGCTGGCCGGCACCGGCGTCGATGCGCTGCGCAACAATGTGACGCAGAGCGTCTATGAGCTTGGTTCGACCTTCAAGCCGATCACCATGGCGACGGCGATCGACAGCGGCGTCGTCACCTCGATGTCGCGGCGCTTCGACGCCACCGAGCCGCTCCATGTCGGTGGTTTCACCATCCATGACGACCATCCCCAGAAGCGCTTCCTCGATATCCCCGAGACGCTGATCCATTCGTCGAACATCGTGACCGCGCGGGTCGCCGACGAGATCGGCAAGGATCGGCTCGCCGCAATGTTCACCGCTCTCGGGTTCGGCGAGCGGCCGACCATCGAGCTGCACGAGCGGGCCGGGCCGATCTGGCCGACCTACTGGGCGCGGACCACGGTGATGACGACGGGCTATGGTCACGGTATCGCGGTGACGCCGCTTCACCTCGCCAATGCCTATGCGACGTTGGTGAATGGCGGCATCTGGCGGCCGACGACATTGCTGAAGCTCGCGCCCGGCAAGGCGCCGGCCGGCCGCCGTGTCCTGTCCGAGGCGACCAGCGCGCGGATGCGGCAATTGCTGCGGCTCGTCGTGACCCAGGGAACCGGCCGCAAGGGCGAGGCGCCCGGCTACCGCGTCGGCGGCAAGACCGGCACCGCCGAGATTGCGGGCGCGGGCGGCTATTCGAAGCGCGCGAACGTCTCGACATTTGCCGCGGCTTTCCCGATGGACGCACCACGTTATGTCGTCGTCGCCATGCTTGATTCCCCCGTCGGCAATGCCGAATCGAGCGGCCAGACCACCGCTGCCTGGACGGCGGCGCCGGTGGTGAGCCGCGTGATCTCCCGCACCGGCGCCATGCTCGGGGTACTGCCGAGCAACAGCCGCGACGTCGATGTCTCCGAATTGATGCCGCTCCTGTGGCACGCGCCGGGCGAAGACTCGGCCGATCCGGAATGAAGCTCGGCGCCCTGACGGGTGGTCCCGAGGACGCGACCGTAACCGGCTTCGCAATCGATCATCGCAAGGTGGCGCCGGGCACGATCTTCGGCGCGTTCGAAGGCATGCGGGTGAATGGCGAGGACTTCATCCCCGCCGCTGTGGCCGGCGGCGCGATCGCAGTCGTAGCGCGGCCCGAGGCGCCCGTGGCGGGCGCGGTGCATATCGCCGATGCCAATCCCCGCAAGCGCTTCGCCTGCCTTGCCGCGCGTTATTTCGCGCCGTTCCCCGAAACCGCGGTGGCGGTGACGGGCACCAACGGCAAGACCTCGACCGTCGAGATGACGCGGCAGCTCTGGCGGATGGCCGGGCATCACGCCGCGTCGATCGGCACTTTGGGTGTGACGACCGCTGACGACCAGGTGTCGACCGGCCTCACCACGCCTGACATCGTCACCTTCCTGTCCAATGTCGCGGGGCTGGCGCGCGAGGGGGTGAGCCATGTCGCGTTCGAGGCATCCAGCCATGGGCTTTCGCAATATCGGACCGAGGGTTTGCCGGTGCGGGCGGCTGCCTTCACCAATCTGAGCCGCGACCATCTCGATTATCATGGCACGATGGAGGCCTATTTCGAGGCCAAGCTGCGGCTTTTCACCGAGGTGCTCGATAGTGATGGCGCTGCGGTGGTGTGGGCTGACGACCCTGCTTCGGCGCAAGTGGTCGATATAGCGCGGGCGCGGGGAATTCGAGCGATCACCATTGGCACTCAAGGGGAGACGCTGCGGCTGGTGTCGCGCGATCCGACTTTGCTCGGCCAGGGCCTGGTGATCGAAGCCGAGGGCAGGGTGCACAAGGTGATGCTGCCGCTGATCGGCGCCTATCAGGCAGCGAACGCGCTGACCTCGACAGGTCTCGTCATTGCGACTGGGGGCGAGGTCGCGGCGACACTTGCGGCGCTGGCGCGGTTGCAGCCGGTGCGCGGGCGGCTCGAGCGTGCGGTGATCGCGCGGACCGGGGCGCCGGTCTATGTCGATTATGCGCATACGCCCGACGCGCTCGAAGCGGCGATCGCGGCGCTCAAGCCGCATGCGGCGGGGCGGCTGATCGTCGTGATCGGCGCGGGCGGCGATCGCGATCAGGGCAAGCGTGAAGCAATGGGCGCGATCGCGGCAGCTATGGCCGACCGGGTGATCGTGACTGATGACAATCCGCGTTCCGAGGATCCGGCGGCGATCCGCGCGATGGTGATGGAAGGCGCGCCGGCCGCGACCGAGATCGCATCGCGGCGCGATGCGATCGGGGCCGCGATTGCCGAGGCTGGATCGCAGGATATCGTGCTGATTGCTGGCAAGGGCCATGAACAGGGGCAGATCGTCCACGATATGGTGCTGCCGTTCGACGATGTGAGCGTTGCGCGGGAGATGGCGGCGTGAGGGGGGCTTCCTCCTTCCTCCCCTCCCGCTCGCGGGAGAGGCTGGGGGTGGGCTCGCGCTATCAACGGGCGGACCGTTCCTGGCTGGCCGGGCGCCCACCCCTCGGTCCCCTCCCGCAAGCGGGAGGGGAAGAATGACTCTCTGGACCTCCGCCGAGATCGCCGCCGCCACGGGCGGTACCGCGTCCACCGATTTCACCGCCACGGGCGTCACCTTCGATTCCCGCGAGGTCGGCCCCGGCGACCTGTTTGTCGCGCTGAAGGGCGAGACGAGCGACGGGCATAAATTTCTCGATCAGAGCTCCGAGCGGGGAGCGTCGGGTGCGGTTGTCAGCGTAACGACACCGCACCCGCATGTTTTGGTCGCCGATACGATGGCGGCACTGGAAGATCTGGCGCGGGCGGCACGGGCGCGCACGGCGGGCAAGATCATCGGCGTCACCGGATCGGTCGGCAAGACCAGCACCAAGGAAGCCTTGTTCGCGGCCCTCGAGCGGTGCGCGCCGGGCGCCGCGCATCGGTCAGTGAAGAGCTACAACAACCATACCGGCGTGCCGCTCAGCCTCGCGCGGATGCCGGCCGAGACCCGCTTCGGCGTGTTCGAAATGGGGATGAACCATGCCGGCGAACTCGCCCATCTGACGACGCTGGTTCGTCCGCATGTCGCGATGGTGACGGCGATCGCGCCGGCGCACACCGCCTTTTTCCCGGACGAGAGTGCGATTGCCGACGCCAAGGGCGAGATCTTCGCCGGGCTCGAACCCGGCGGCACCGCGATCATCCCGTTCGACAGCCCCCATCGCGACCGGCTGATCGCCGCGGCCAGGCCTTATGCGGCGCGCATCGTCACCTTCGGTCTGGATGAGGGCGCTGACGTCCGGGCGATCGAAACGATGCGCAGCGAGGGCGGCGGCACCTTTGTCACCGCTCGGCTGGGTGAAAGGGAGCTGAGCTTCACTGTCTCGCAACCGGGCATGCACTGGGTCTCGAATGCGCTGGCGATCCTCGCGGCGGTCGACGCGGTCGGCGGCGATCTTGCGCTGGCGGGGCTGGCGCTTGCCGAGCTGGGCGGGCTGGCCGGGCGTGGTGCAAGGCTGACGGTGCCGGTTGGCGGTGGCACGGCACTGGTGATCGATGAGAGCTACAACGCCAACCCCTCGTCGATGCGCGCGACGCTTGCGGTGCTTGCGGCGGAGAAGGCGGCGCGCAAGCTCGCTGTGCTGGGCGAGATGCGCGAGCTTGGCGACGGGAGCGACGCGTATCATGCCGCGCTTGCCGGCCCGGTGATCGAAGCGGGGGTTGAACAGGTCATCCTTGTCGGTGAAGCGATGGCAGCGCTCGCGAACGCGCTTGAGGGGAGGGTCGAATTCGTCCATGTGCCCGATGCGGCCGCGGCGCGTGATCGGCTTCTGGCGATCCTGGCACCCGGCGACGCGGTTCTCATCAAGGGATCGAACGGAGTCGGCTTGGCGAAACTGGTCGCCAGCCTGACGGACGGGATGACGTAATGCTCTATCTGATTGCCAAATATCTTGGCTTCCCGGGGTTATTGAACCTCGTTCGGTACCAGAGTTTCCGCACCGGCGCGGCTGTGGCGACGGCGTTGTTCATCGGCCTGCTGATCGGCCCGCGCTTTATCGGCTGGCTGCGTGTCCGGCAGGGCAAGGGGCAGCCGATCCGCAGCGACGGGCCGCAAAGCCATCTTGCCAAGCGCGGTACGCCGACCATGGGCGGGCTGATGATCCTCACCTCGCTGATCGTCTCGATGTTGCTCTGGATGGACCTGACCAACCCGTTCGTCTGGGCCTGTGCGTTCGTGACGCTTGGTTTCGGCATGATCGGATTCCTCGATGATTACGACAAGGTGCGCAAGGCGAGCACCGCCGGCGTTTCGGGGAGGGTGCGGCTGCTCGGCGAGTTCGCGATCGCCGGAATCGCGAGCGCGATCATCGTCCATCAGAATGGCACGCATCTCTATTTGCCGTTCACCACCGGCATCTCGATCGATCTCGGCTATTTCTACATTGCCTTCGCCGCCTTCACGATCGTTGCGTTCGGCAATGCGGTGAATTTGACCGACGGGCTGGACGGTCTTGCGACGATGCCGGTCATCATCGCGGCGGTCGCCTTCATGATCATCGTCTATCTGGCGGGCAACGCGAAGTTCGCAGTCTATCTCGGCATTCCGCATGTACCGCGGGCGGGCGAGCTGGCGATCTTCTGTGGCGGGATGGTCGGGGCGGGCCTTGCCTTTTTGTGGTTCAATGCGCCGCCCGCGGCTGTGTTCATGGGCGACACCGGCAGCCTTGCGCTCGGCGGCGCGCTGGGCGCGATCGCCGTTGTCGCGCACCATGAGATCGTGCTCGGTATCATCGGCGGCCTGTTCGTGATCGAGGCGCTCTCGGTGATCATCCAGGTGTTCTTCTACAAGCGCACCGGCAGGCGCGTCTTCAAGATGGCGCCGATCCACCATCATTTCGAACAGCTCGGCTGGAGCGAGCCGACCGTCGTGATCCGCTTCTGGATCATCGCGCTGGTCCTCGCGCTGGCCGGCCTGTCGACGCTCAAGCTCAGGTGATCACCAGCCCCATCTGGCGCGGCAAACGCTTCGCTGTGCTGGGGCTGGCGCGCTCTGGCGCTGCGACGGTGCGCGCGCTGGTGGCGAGCGGGGCCGAGGTGGTCGCGTGGGATTCGGATCCGGCGAAGCGGGAGGCCATTTCTCCCTCTCCCCTCGGGGGAGAGGGTCGGGGTGAGGGGGAGCCCCAGGCGGAGTCGCTTGTGGCGGCCCCTCACCCAACCCTCTCCCCCGAGGGGAGAGGGCTGTCGCTTGCCGATCCCGAGACGATCGATCTCACCGGTTTCGATGGCTTGATCGTATCCCCCGGAGTCCCGATCAACCGCCACCCGGTCGCGGCCCGAGCCCGCGCGGCAAATGTCCCGATCATTGGCGATATCGAGCTGTTCGCCCAGGCCCGCGCATCGCTTCCGCCGCACAAGGTGGTGGGCATCACCGGGACCAACGGCAAATCGACCACGACCGCGCTGATCCACCATATCCTCGAAACGGCCGGCGCGCCGGCGCGGCTCGGCGGCAATATCGGCAAGCCGATCCTTGGTGAAGAGCCGCTTCCCGCCGGTGGCGTCTATGTGCTTGAGCTGTCGAGCTATCAGATTGACCTGACCGTCTCGCTCGATTGCGAGGTGGCGATCCTGCTCAACATCACGCCCGATCATCTCGATCGCTATGACGGGTTCGAGGCCTATGCCGCCTCCAAGGCGCGGCTGTTCGCGATGCAATCGCCTCAGTACACGGCAATCATCGGGATCGGCGACATTGCCTCCGGGGAGATTGCGCGGGGCCTGTCGGCGCGGGGCGAGCATCTCACCAAGATTGCACCGGGCGTGTGCATGGATCAGTCGCGCTGGCCAAGCCTGCAGGGCCCGCACAATGCGCAGAATGCGCTGGCCGCGATCGCTGCCTGCCAGGCGCTGGGAGTCAGCGAGGCGGATATCGATCGCGGGCTGGAAAGCTTCAGGGGCCTGCCGCACCGGATGGAGCTGGTCCGTACGCTGAACGGTGTCGCCTTCGTCAATGACAGCAAGGCGACCAATCCCGAATCCGTCGCGCCGGCACTGGCGGCGTTTCCCCGGATCCACTGGATCCTGGGCGGCAAGGCCAAGGCCGACGATCTCGACGCCTGCGCGCCGCATTTCGGGCATGTCGCGCGCGCCTACACGATCGGCGAGGCGGGGCCGCGCTTTGCCGCGCTGCTCAAGCCGCATATGCCGGTCGAGGAAAGCGGCCTGCTTGCCACCGCCGTCACGAGCGCCGCCGCCCAGGCGCAATCCGGCGATACGGTGCTGTTGTCGCCGGCCTGCGCCTCGTTCGACCAGTTTCGCGATTTCGAGGATCGTGGCGATCGTTTCCGCGCCGTCGTGGAGGCGCTCGCATGAGTGCGGCACGCCCCGGCACCTTGACGCTCTGGAATCGCATGAAGGGGAAGGGCGGTCGCGGCGACCGTTCGGCGCTCGGCATGTGGTTCTGGGATATCGACCGGCTGCTGCTGCTGCTCGCCTTGCTGCTGATGGCGGTCGGGCTGATCGCGGTCGGCGCCGCCTCGCCGGCCGCCGCGGCGCGCTATTCGGGCGACAAGCATCATGTCCCGCCGCTCTTCTACCTCTGGTGGCAGCTTGCCTGGGTCGGCGTCTCGCTGCCGGTGCTGTTCATCGTCTCGATGCTGCCGATCGCCGTCGCGCGGCGGATGGCGCTGATCGGGACGGCCGCCTGTGTCGTACTGCTGATCGCGGTGCCCTTTTTCGGCGTCGAGAAGAACGGCGCGACGCGCTGGCTCAATTTCGGGGTGTCGCTGATCCAGCCTTCCGAATTCCTCAAGCCCTTCTTCATCGTCACCGTCGCCTGGCTGTTGTCGATGAAGGCGAAGGACGATGCGCTCCCGGTCGTCGTCATCACCGGCGCGATGACCGTGCTGGTCGGCGTGCTGCTGATGCTACAGCCCGATTTCGGCCAGACCATGGTGTTCGCCTCGGTATGGCTCGCACTGCTGATGATTGCGGGGACCTCGCCCAAGGTGATGGCCGGGCTGATCGGCTGCGTGCCGGCGGGCGTGCTCGCCGCCTATCTCTTCTATGGCACCGCGCGGGCCCGGATCGACGCCTATCTGTTTCCCAACAGTGCCGGTGCAGAGGGTGGTTCCGACCATTTCCAGACCGATGCGGCGCATGCGACGATCACGGCAGGCGGCTGGCGCGGCACCGGCCCGGGCGGCGGCTCGATGAAATTCCGGCTGCCGGAGGGGCATACCGACTATATCTTCTCGGTGATCGGCGAGGAATTCGGGCTGGTCGCCTGCATGATCATCGCGCTTCTCTTCCTGGTGATCGTGGTGCGCGTGTTCGTGAAGCTGCTCGACGAGCAGGACGAGTTCAGGCTCTACGCGGCGGCGGGCCTCGCCACCCAGTTCGGCGTGCAGGCGATGATCAGCATGGCGGTCAATACGGGACTCGCGCCGTCAAAAGGCATGACATTGCCCTTCATCAGCTATGGCGGATCGTCCATGATCGCCTTGTCGATCGGCATGGGCTTGCTGCTGGCTTTCACCCGGCGCAACCCGTTCGTGACGCGATCCCCGTATATCGCGCGATGGAGCGGCGAATGAACAAGGCACGGCATTTCGTCCTCGCGGCTGGCGGCACCGGCGGACATATGGTCCCGGCGGCTGCGCTTGCGGCCGAACTGATGCGGCGCGGGCACCGCGTTGCGCTGATCAGCGACGAGCGCGGGGTGCGTTTCCCCGGCCTGTTCGAAGGCGTGCAGACTCATGTGCTGCCGGCCGGCCGCTTCACCGGCGGCCCGATCGGCTGGGCGCGCGCTGCCTCCAGCATGCTCAAGGCGCGGTCGATGGCGATCGAGCTCTACCGCGATTTCGGCCCCGCAGCGGTAATCGGATTCGGGGGCTATCCGGCGCTGCCTGCCCTGCTCGGCGCGTTCAGGCGGAATATCCCGACCGCGGTGCATGAGCAGAATGCGGTGCTTGGCCGCGTCAACCGGCTCGTGGCGGGCCGCGTGACAGCGATCGCGACCTCCTATGCCGAAGTCTCGCGGCTGAAGGAGCGCTATCGCGGCAAGACTCATCTGGTCGGCAACCCGGTGCGCGATGCGGTGCTTGCGCTGCGCGCCAAGCCCTATCCGCTGCTCGAGGAGGACGGCATTTTCCGCGTGCTGGTGACGGGCGGCAGCCAGGGCGCGAGCGTGTTGAGCAAGGTCGTGCCCGATGGGCTGTCCCTGCTGCCGATCAGCTTCCGCCGCCGGCTCCAGGTGACTCACCAGGCGCGGATCGAGGATATCGATGCGGCGCGCGCCAAATATGCCGAGCTCTCGATCGCGGCCGACCTCGCCACCTATCTGCCCGACATGCCGGAACAGCTTGCCTGGGCGCATCTGGTGATCGCGCGGGCGGGCGCGTCCACATTGGCCGAACTGACGGTCGCGGGGCGGCCCGCGATCCTGGTGCCTTTGCCCTCGGCGACCGACGACCACCAGACCGCCAATGCCCGCGAGATGACCGGCGCGGGCGGCGCGCGGACGATCGATCAGCGTAATTTCACGCCGGTGGAGCTTGCCAAGCAAATGCAGAAACTGGGGCTTGACCCGACCGCGCTCCAGAACGCCGCCGCCCGCGCGCGCAGCTGCGGCCGGCCCGAGGCGGCGCGCGATCTCGCCGATCTCGTCGAGAGCCTCGAGGATACGCATGGCGACATGCCGATCGGCGAAGGACGTCCGCTGAAGTTTGGAAATGAGGCAGCGTTCGCATGAGAGGCGTCGCAACCGATATCGGTACGATCCATTTCGTCGGCATTGGCGGCATCGGCATGTCGGGCATTGCCGAGGTGATGCACAATCTCGGCTATAAGGTTCAGGGTTCGGACGTCGGCGAGGGCTATGTCGTCGAAGGTCTGCGCAAGCTCGGCATCAAGATCAGCATCGGCCACGCCGCCGAGAATCTCGGCGACGCGGCGGTTGTCGTCACCTCGACTGCGATCAAGCGCGACAATGTCGAAGTCGATGCAGCCCTTGAGCGCCGCATCCCGGTGGTCAGGCGTGCCGAGATGCTGGCCGAACTGATGCGGCTGAAGTCGACCGTCGCGGTGGCGGGCACCCACGGCAAGACGACTACGACCTCGATGATCGCAGCGTTGCTCGACGCCGGCGGCGTCGACCCGACGGTGATCAATGGCGGCATCATCAACAGCTATGGCTCGAACGCCCGGCTCGGCGCGAGCGACTGGATGGTGGTCGAGGCGGACGAGAGCGACGGCAGTTTCCTCAGGCTCGACGGGACGATCGCGGTCGTCACCAATATCGATCCCGAGCATCTCGACCATTATGGCTCGTTCGACGCGGTGAAGGATGCCTTTGTCGAATTCGTCGAGAATGTGCCCTTCTACGGCGCGGCGTTGCTGTGCCTCGATCATCCCGAAGTGCAGGGCATCATCCCGCGCGTGCGGGATCGGCGGGTCGTGACCTATGGTTTCTCGGCTCAGGCCGATGTGCGCGGTGTGAACGTCACGCCGATCCCGGGCGGCAACCGCTTCGAGGCGGTGGTGCGGAGCCGCGACGGCTCGACGCGCTCGATCGAGGGGATCGAGTTGCCGATGCCTGGCCGCCATAACGTGCAGAATGCCCTCGCCGCGATTGGCGTCGCGCTCGAACTCGGCATTGACGATGCGACGATCCAGCAGGGCTTCGCCAAGTTCGGTGGCGTGAAACGGCGTTTCACCAAGGTCGGCGAGACCGGCGGCATCACCATCATCGACGATTACGGCCACCACCCGGTCGAGATCCGCGCTGTGCTGTCCGCCGCGCGCGAAGGTGTCGAGAACCGGGTGATCGCGGTTGTCCAGCCGCATCGCTATACCCGGCTCGCCAATCTGATGGAGGAGTTCCAGCAGGCCTTCAATGATGCCGATATGGTGCTGGTGGCGCCGGTCTATCCCGCCGGCGAAGCGCCGATCGAGGGCGTCGATGCGAATGCGCTGGTCGAAGGATTGAAGCGGCGCGGGCATCGTTCCGCTGCGACGGTGGCTGACGCGGCCGCGCTTGCGGAAACGCTCGCCGCTGTTGCCCAGCCGGGCGACATGGTCGTGTGTCTCGGGGCAGGGGATATTACGAAGTGGGCGGCAGGCCTTGCCGGTGCGATCGAGGCCACACGATGAGCAATGTCTGTTTCGCCCTTCCGCCCCTGCAGGGCAGCGCCGAGCATCAGGGCAGCCTCGCCGATTTCATCTGGTTCCGCACTGGCGGCCCGGCCGAATGGCTGGTGCGGCCGAAGGATGTGCATGACCTTTCGGTGTTCCTCGCCGGGCTCGATCCCGAGACGCCGGTATTGCCGGTAGGCGTTGGGTCGAACCTGATCGTACGTGACGGCGGCGTACCGGGTGTTGTGGTGCGCCTGCCCAAGGCAATGGCGAAGAGCGTGATCGAGCCAGGCAACCGCGTGCGGGCAGGCGGTGCGGCGATGGGGATCAGCGTTGCGAGCGCGGCGCGCGATGCCGGGATCGCCGGCCTCGAATTCCTGCGCGGCATTCCCGGCACGGTCGGCGGCGCGGTGAAGATGAATGCGGGCGCCTATGGGCGCGACACGTCCGATATCCTGGTTGAGGCGACCGTCGTCACGCGGGCAGGCGATGTCGAGATCTGGCCGGCGGCGAAGTTCGGATACACCTATCGCCATTCGGATCTGCCGGCAGGCGCGGTGGTGGTCGAGGCGGTGTTCGAGGGCACGCCCGGCGACCCGGCCGTCATCGGCGCGGAGATGGACCGGATTGCCGCGGAGCGTGAGGCGTCGCAGCCTTTGCGCTCGCGCACGGGCGGCTCGACATTCAAGAACCCGGAGGGAGAAAAGGCCTGGGCGCTGATCGACGCCGCGGGCTGTCGCGGCCTGACGCGTGGCGATGCGCAGGTTTCGGAAAAGCACTGCAATTTCCTGCTCAATCTCGGCAGCGCGACGAGCGCGGAGATTGAAGCGCTGGGCGAGGAGGTTCGCGAAAAGGTGAGAGAGACGTCCGGGATCGAGCTTGAATGGGAGATTCAGCGGGTGGGGGTGATGAAGTGAGTGTGCCGCATCAGTTCCTCCCCGGAACGGGGAGGGGGACCAGCGAAGCTGGTGGAGGGGCTGGCTTGGCGGAACCGTGCCGCGCTCCAAGCCCCTCCACCGCGCTTCGCGCGGTCCCCCTCCCCCTGCGGGGGAGGAACTGATGGTTCTTCACATCGCTGTCCTGATGGGCGGATGGTCCGCCGAGCGCGAAGTGTCGCTGATGTCGGGTTCCGGCGTCGCCGACGCGCTGGAGTCGCTTGGCCACCGCGTCACCCGGATCGATATGGGCCGGGATGTCGCGGCGAAGCTGGCCGCCGCCGCGCCCGATCTCGTCTTCAACGCCCTTCACGGTACCCCGGGCGAGGACGGCACGGTTCAGGGCATGCTCGACCTGATGGGCTTGAAATACACCCATAGCGGCCTCGTCACCTCAGTGATCGCGATCGACAAATTGCTGACCAAGCAGGCGCTGGTGCCGCATGGCATCCCGATGCCGGGCGGCCGGATCGTGAAGAGCGAGAGCCTGTATGAAGGCGATCCCTTGCCGCGCCCCTATGTGCTGAAGCCTGTCAATGAGGGTTCCTCGGTTGGCGTCGCGATCGTCACTGACGAGGGCAATTACGGCAACCCGATCGCGCGCGACGTGAAAGGCCCATGGGGCGAGTTCGAGGAACTGCTCGCCGAGCCCTATATCCGCGGCCGCGAGCTGACCACGGCGGTGCTCGGCGGCGAGGCGCTCGGCGTGACCGAGCTCAAGCCCAAGAGCGGCTGGTATGATTATGACGCGAAATATACCGACGGGATGACGGTGCATGTCTGCCCGGCCGAGATCCCCGACGAGATCGCCGCAGCCTGCAAGAGCATCGCGCTGGAATCGCACCGGCTGCTCGGCTGCAAGGGCGCATCGCGCTCCGATTTCCGCTGGGACGACAGTCAGGGCGTCGACGGGCTGTTCCTGCTCGAGGTCAACACCCAGCCGGGCATGACTCCGCTCAGCCTGGTCCCCGAACAGGCCAGGCATATCGGCTTGAGCTATGCCGATCTCGTCCAGAGGATCGTCGAGGAAGCTCTTGAAGGGGGAAGCTCATGAGCCGCACGGTGAAGCGTGGGTCGCCGCCGCGCCGCCCCGTCCAGCAGCAGAAACGGCGCCAGCCGCCCAAGCCTTCGATCATCGACCGGGCGATCGCCGCGCTGCCGATCAGCGAGGCCACGCTGCGCCGGATCGCGACCTGGTCGATCTTCACCGCAGTCTGTGCCGCGGCCCTGGCGGTCGCGACATGGTTCGGGATCCCGGGTGCGATCGGGGTCGCGCTGGCCGAGGGGATCGGCCGGGCCGGTTTCCGCGTCGAGCAGGTCGAAGTGACCGGCCTCAGCCGGATGGACCGGATGACGGTCTATGCCGTCGCGCTCGATCAGCGCTCGCGCGCGATGCCGCTGGTGAACCTCGAGGACGTTCGGCAGAAATTGCTCGCTTATGGCTGGATCGCCGATGCGCATGTGTCGCGCCGGCTGCCCGATACGCTGCTCGTCCATATCGTCGAGCGGCAGCCGACCGCTGTGTGGCAGGACCAGGGCAAGCTCTCGCTGATCGCGGCCGATGGGGTGTGGCTCGAGCCGGTCAAGGCGGATGCGATGCCCGATCTGCCGCTGGTGATCGGGCCCGGCGCGAACGCGCAGGAAGCGGCCTATCAGAAACTGATCGAGGCGGTGCCGGCGCTGCGCCCGCAGGTCAAGGCGGCGACCTGGGTCGGCAAGCGTCGCTGGAACCTGTTGTTCGAATCCGGCGAAACGCTTGCGCTGCCTGAAGGGGAGGGCGATGCGTCCCGCGCGCTCGTCAAGTTCGCGCAGATGGATGGGCTCAAGCCGCTTCTCGGCAGGGGCTGGGTCAGGTTCGACATGCGCGATCCGACCAAGTTCATCGCGCGCAAGCCCGGCGAAGTGAGCAATCGCGCGCTCACGGATCCAAATGCTGTCAATGCGCCGGCAAAACCGGCATTGATCGAAGCGAAGCATAGCGCACCAAGTACCAGTGAGGGATAGGCGTATGGCGAAGGCAGCACCTGAGGGATTGATCACGGCGCTCGATATCGGGTCGTCCAAGGTCTCCGCGATGATCGCGCAGAAGGGCGATGGCGGCGAGCTGATCGTGCTCGGCACCGGCCAGCGCGAGAGCCGGGGCGTCAAGCGCGGCTATATCGCCGATGCGGCCGCGACCGAGGTCGCGGTGCGCGAGGCGGTCGAGCAGGCCGAGCGGATCGCCGGCACCAATATCGAGAATGTCTGGGTCAGCTTCTCGGCGGGCGGGCTCGTGTCGGACGTCGCCTCGATCGAATTCGAGCTTGGCGGCCACCGGGTCGAGCAATCGGACATCGATGCATTGCTTCAGGCTGGCCGGGATTCGATCGATCCGGCCGGGCGGATGGTGCTTCATGCCCAGCCAGCACTCTATACGCTCGACGGCCTGACCGGCGTGAAGCGCCCGCTCGGCCTTCATGCGGACCGGCTCGGTGTGCATATCCATGTCGTCGCCGCTGACGGATCACCGGTGCGCAATCTCGGCCTGTGCGTCGCCAACGCGCATCTCGAGGTGAAGGCGATCATCGCCTCGCCGGTCGCGACCGGCATGGCCTGCCTGTCCGATGAGGAGCGTGAGCTTGGTGTCGCCCTGGTCGAGCTCGGCGCCGGCATCACCAATGTCTCGCTGTTCGCGGGCGGCATGCTGGTCGGTCTGACCTCTATTCCGTTCGGCGCCGCTGACATTACCGACGATATCGCGTCCGCTTTTGGGACACGTCGCGCCCAGGCTGAGCGTATGAAGTGCTTCTACGGCTCGGCCAACGCGTCGCCACGCGACAATCACGATATGATCGACGTCGCGCCGATCTCGGCCGAGGACGACGCCAGCGAAAGCAGTCGCATCACGCGTGCTCAGCTGATCGCGGTGATCCGCCAGCGGCTCGAACATCTGATGGGCGAAGTGCAGAAGGCGCTGGTCGACCTCAAATTCGAAGGGCCGGTCGGCCGCCAGGTCGTGCTAACTGGCGGTGGCGCCGAGCTAAAAGGCATTGCCGACTACGCGCAACAGGCACTTGGGCGGTCAGTGCGCATCGGACGACCGCGCGGGTTGACCGCTTTGCCGGAAGCGCATGGCGGACCAGCCTTCGCGACCTTGGCGGGACTCGCTTTCTATGCTGCAGCCGACCCGGTCGATCTGCGATCCCTGTCCGGCGCACACCAGATCGTGCACCGGCCAAAGGGGTTCGCGATCTTCAAAAGGCTGATGGCGGCCGCTCGGGCTAATTATTAAAGAAATACGACAAGATTTAGCTGTTCGTGCTGGAGTCACCGCAAGGGATGGTGCAGAACGGTCCACATCATAGTAAAAGCACCCCGATGTTTGGGGTGCGACGGAGACAGGGCGATGAGCATCGAATTTCTTCCTCCGGACGTTGACGAGCTGACCCCGCGCATCGCGGTGATCGGCGTAGGTGGCGCCGGCGGCAACGCAATTGCGAACATGATGCGCGCGGAAGTCCAGGGGGTGGATTTCCTGGTCGCGAACACGGATTCGCAGGCGCTCAAGCAATCGTCCGCGCCGCACCGCATCCAGCTCGGTGCGAAGATCACGCAAGGGTTGGGCGCAGGATCGCGTCCTGAAATCGGACGCGCTGCGGCTGAAGAGACCATCGAGCAGGTCACCAAGATGCTCGAAGGCGCGCATATGTGCTTCATCGCCGCCGGCATGGGCGGCGGCACCGGCACCGGTGCCGCACCCGTCATCGCCAAGGCGGCCCGCGACATGGGCATCCTGACGGTCGGCGTCGTCACCAAGCCGTTCGCCTTCGAAGGCAACCGCCGCGCCAAATCGGCCGAAGCGGGCATCGAAGAGCTCCAGAAGTACGTCGATACGCTGATCGTCATCCCCAACCAGAACCTCTTCCTGGTCGCCAATGCGAACACGACCTTCAAGGAAGCGTTCCAGATGGCGGACGAAGTGCTGCAGCAGGGCGTGCGCGGCATTACCGATCTGATGGTCATGCCCGGCCTCATCAACCTCGATTTCGCCGACGTCCGCTCGGTGATGCAGGAGATGGGCAAGGCGATGATGGGCACCGGCGAAGCATCGGGCGACAATCGCGCGATCGAGGCGGCGTCGAAGGCGATCGCCAATCCGCTGCTCGACGGCGTCAGCATGAAGGGCGCCAAGGGCGTGATCGTCTCGATCACCGGCGGCGACGATATGCGGCTGCTCGAAGTCGACGAAGCCGCGAACCATATCCGCGAACTGGTCGACGAAGACGCGAACATCATCTGGGGTTCGGCATTCAATCCCGATCTCGAAGGCAAGATCCGCGTGTCGGTCGTCGCCACAGGGATCGAGGCGGACGCGCGTCCCGCGACGGCCCCTGCGCCCGTTTCGCGTGCCTTCACCTTCTCCGCGCCGAAAAAGGCCGAGGAGCCGCCCGCTGTCGTGTTGACGCCGCCCGAGGCCGCTGCGCCGGGGGCTGCGGAAGCGCCGGCTCCGGAACCGGTAATCGAGCTGGAAACACCGGTTGCCGAGGAAGAGAGCGATGAGCTGGTCCTCGGCAGCGAAACCCAGGTGCCCGAAGTCCAGGTGTTCGGCGACGAGCCCGAAGCCGAGCCCGAGCCCCTGGCACCCGAGCCGAGCCAGCGCCGCCGCTGGCTTTCGCCAGGTGCCGCGGCGGGCGTGGCTGCCGCGCCCGAAGAAGCAGCGTCCGAGCCGCACGATCCGATCGTGCAGCCCACGGCGCCGCGCGTGAAGCTGGGCGGCACCTTGTTCGAGCGCATGTCGAGCGTATCGCGCGGTGCGGCCCGTGAAGACGAGCCGGAAAAGGAACCGGTCGATATCCCGCGCTTCCTGCATCGCCAGAACAATCAATGATGTGAGCGCTGAGCGCCTGCCCGGTTCATCGCCGGTGCGCGTCGCTCTGCCGCGCGTGGGCGGCAGCGGACATTGCCGGTTAAGCCGGACTCGGCTCTAGCTCGGCTCTCGATGCGCGTTCCCCATTCTCTTCGGCTTTCGCTGGCCGTCCCCTCTTTGGTGGTTGTCGCCGCGCCGCTCGTCGCTTCGAGCGCGGCGGCGCAGCTGCAGGCACCGATGGTGCAGCCGCTCAACCCCGATGCCGATCAGCTCGCCGCCGAGATGCGCCTGCTGGCGGTCAACCCGCTCGACGTGGAGGCGCTGGTTCGTGCCGGCGAGCTGACCCTGAAGCTCGACGATGATACCGCCGCCGCCGCCTTTTTCGCGCGTGCTGAGCGGCTCGACCAGCGCAATCCGAGGATCAAGGCCGGGCTGGGCAGTCTGCTCGTCCAGTCCGAAAAGCCGGGCGAGGCGCTCCGGCGTTTCGCTGAGGCGGAGGCGCTCGGGCTCGATCCGAAACGTTTCGCGGCGGATCGCGGCCTCGCTTATGACCTGATCGGTGAGCAGGAGCGCGCCCAGCGCGATTACCGGCTCGCGCTGAAGGACTCGCCGAACGACGAGACGGTGCGGCGTTATGCGCTGTCGCTCGGCATATCGGGCAAGGGCGATCTCGCTTATGCCCAGCTCGAGCCATTGCTGCGCCGGAGCGATCGCGGCGCCTGGCGCGCGCGCGCCTTCATCCTCGCCATGACCGGCGACGCGGCCGGCGCCGAGCGTATCGCCACCAACATGATGCCGCCGGGCCTTTCCCAGGGGCTCCAGCCCTTTTTCGATCGGCTGCCCTCGCTAGGTCCGGCCGACCGCGCCTTCGCGGTGCATTTCGGCGAATTGCGTCCGACGCCCGAACGGATCGCTGATACCAGGTTGATTCCACCGCTCACGCCGCTCAGGCCCGAGCCGGGCGTACCACCGCCGGTCGCGGTGGCGCAGGTCGGGCCGAAGTTCGAACGGCCGGACGAGCGCGGCGGCCGGAACAACAACAAAAAGAAGAAGAAGGGCCAGCCGGAGCCGGTCAAGGTCGCCAGCGCGCCACCGCCGCCCGCGCCGGTGCCGCTGCCCCAGCCGCCCGTCTATGTCGCGCACGTGGAGCCGGCATATCCGGCCCCTTATGTGCCGTCGTCGGTGCCGGTGCGGGCGCCTGTATCGGGTCGCGAGACCATGGTGATGAATCCAGCCAGCGTAACCGGGACGACATCTGCCCGCGCACCCGTTTGGAAGCCGCCCGTTTGGACGCTGCCAGCCCCGGCCCCGTCAGCCTCGAAGCCGCCAGCCTCGACCCCGGCAGCCTCGACCCCGCCCGCCTCGACCCCGACCGCCTCGACACTCTCCCTCTCGACACCATCAGTCTCGACCCCATCTGTCTCGACACCACCAACCTCGACATTATCCCTCTCGACACAACCTCTCTCGTCACCCCCCGTCTCCACACCGACGTCCACGCTCGCCGCGCCTGCCCCGCGCGCTGGACCGCCCCCGACGCCAGGGGCTATGGTCGGTCCCGGCTTTTCGGAGGGCTC
>Ga0068858_100000647_pt1 | contig 36268 bp, 34 predicted proteins | sample KBSSwiS12_FD_66589 | JGI IMG/M metagenome (GOLD analysis project Ga0068858, IMG submission 66589) | Switchgrass rhizosphere microbial communities from Kellogg Biological Station, Michigan, USA - KBS Switchgrass S1-2 | ecosystem: Host-associated > Plants > Roots > Rhizosphere > Soil ... | reverse complement strand
TGCGCTGCGAGATTCGCTTCGGGCTTGAAGCTCAGCAGGCTCTCGCCCCAACTCAGAGTGACTACACCGGGAGCTTTATTATTGGGTTCGGCAAAGTGCAACGTGCCCTGCTCGTCCACGTAGTACTTGAAATAATTCCGTTCTGCCAGCTTCTTGAGCAAGTCAGCGTCGCTTTCCTGGTTCTGCTCGACCTGCGCGTGTTGCTCACCCGTGGTCTGAATGACAGTGGCCAGGTTGTAGTCCTTGGCCACCAGGCTGACAACATCACTGTCTTTTTGCTGCTTCCAGCTGCGTGAGCGCTTACCGAGTGTCAGCAGAAACAGGGAGTCATACCCGGATACCGATAGCTCAGGTGTGCCGCCCTCGGAAAAAGACGTGGTGATCTCGGTAATGATCCCCGTCATCATCTGGGTCAGATGGGCATGGTCGCCGTAGCCGAGCTTGATATCCACCTTGGCGCCGAATTTGAGAATTTCCAGCACCGGTTGGTCGTATCCGGAAATGAAGGCGCGCTTGGTAATGTCGAACGTGTCGATCACCGTGAAACTGAAATGGCCCGCCACTCCGAGTTTGAGATCAACCTCGACCTGGCTCACCGCGATCGCCAGTTGCTCGACCAACGACCGGCCGTCTACTGCGACCACGAAACCCGGTGCGTAGAAGCCGCCGTATTGATCCGAGTAGTCGGACAGTCGTGTCATGGATTATTGCGTCCGCTGACTATGTCTTCCAACGCCGGCAGAGTTACCCAATCGCCCGGTGCGATGTCGCGTGGATCGTCGAGATCGTTGTCCTGCGCGATCTCACGCCACAACTGCGGATCGCCGTATTCCCGGTTCGCCAGCGCCCACAAGCTGTCGTGACCTACGATCACGCGCCGTTTGGTCTTGTCGGCAGACTCGAGCCGTGGGCTGAGGATCAGTTGCGGAAGGGTTTTGTATTCCTTGAACGTGACGTTGACCGAAGCGCGTGCTGCCGTGCCATCAGGCTGAAACAGTGTCACTTTGCGCGACATCTTTTCGATGATGGCCGTGAAGTTCAGCTTGCCCCAGATAAAGCGCACGGGAGATGGCGCATGCAGCTTGCTGTCCATCTCCATCAGCTGGCTGAGGAAATCCAGCATGCCCTGGGTGCTTTTCTCGCCTGGACCGGCCGGATCGGTGTAGTCGTCCAGGAACAGCTCCAGGGACAGCACCTCGGCCTCGCCGTTCACAAACTGAAACAGGGGGGCGCTCAGCCCCGGAATGGCCGAGCTCTTGAAGGTGTTGGCCTGCTCGAGGCCGTATTCATAGGGATTGAACATCACGGGGACCTGGTCCCCTTCGTGATCTCCGGCCAACACGTCGATATGGGCTTTCTCGAGCTTCATGACAGCCCTCGCCGCTCCCGCTCGATCCGGGCCTTGCGTTCGATACGCCGGATTACTTCACCTGTCAGCCGGTCGATGCTGGAGGGATCCAGACCTGCGCGCGGTGGGCTCGTTGGCTCTTGCTTCGGCTGAATGCCCGGCCCTGGCGGCAACAGGTTCTGCGCAGGCGCCGATCCATGCGTCACTGACCCATCCGGTACGGCCGGACCCATCACTTTCGCCGGCCCGTCGGGCCGTCTGATATCGGAAGCCGCTGCCGAAACCGCCGAGGTGGTTGCGCGCCAGCTCATTGCGACGGGCGGGACCTGCCGCAGCGCGATCAGCGTCCGAGGGTCGCCTGTTGTCAGGTGCCAAGATGTGGAATGTTGCTGCTGAGCCGGTTGAGGCTCCTGAATGGAGGATGCCGCGTGGGTAAGATGATGATGATGAGCTCGCGTTACTGTTGGGAACACCGACACGGCGCTCGAGAAAGTGAGCATCGACGGAGCCGGGGGATTTGAAGCGGATTTGCGCACGAGCGTTGGCTGGTAGCGTATGGTTGTTGGCCAGCTCGAGTGGACCGCTTCCAGTGTATGGCTATGATGAGTCGTTGTCGTTATCTGCGTAACACTCACCGGCGCCGGACTCGGAACGGATATAACCCGTGCCTGAGCTGGCTCCGAAGCGAGAAACGATCTGTTGCGCACCATCAGGGAGCTCAAAGCGCGCGTCATCGCAGTGTTACTGGAGTGATGGTGATGATGATGATGGGTTGTGGATTGATTCCACTGCACCGCACCGCCGCAGTAGAGGTTTGACAACCTCGTCGTTTGACTGATGTGACTGACGTGGTTGATGCGAGGCGCGGCATTGAATACCCGCTCGATGATGCGGACTTCGTTCGTCATCGCACGCGTGCCCGCCCGCTTACGCCAATACAAGGCAGCCCAGGGCACAGACGAGCGGATGACCCGAGGCTCGGCTGGTCTCCAGGCGGATGCAGTCATTTTTAAAGGCCTGACATTCATCCCTTGACGACCCCGTGGTGTGCGAACTCGATACTTTCCACCAGGATCTGCGCCGTCCCGGCGTCCAGATCGGTTCCAGTCCACTTGACCGGGAAAGCACCCTGAATGAGCCAACGCCACACTTCTTTGTCCTGCTCATCATGCAACGCAACCGTGATGGTCTGTCGCTGGATGCGGCCTTCTACGACATCCTGGTGCCACGACCACAAGTGGTCATCCACCAATCCTCTTTCCAAAGTCAGATTCCCGTAGCTCGTCAGCGTCGCCAACTTGTGCTCAAAGTCATTCACGCCGCCCTCCCGCCGCGCATCCACCTTGGTCTCACGTGACAGTCCCTTGACGCGGTGGAATGCGCCCTGCTGCACCTGTTCCACTTCCACCCGGAAGCGAAATCCTCGATACGGGTCCGTACGACTCAAACCTCACCTCTCACAGATTCTCGAACGGATTCGGTGGCGTACCATCGAGCCTGCGGTTGATCGCCGTAATCTCCCGGCACCATTGCCGGCGCTGCAGATGCTCGAGCTCATACAACTCCGACAAACCCCAGTGAAAGTGATATGCGATGAAGGCCATCTCCTCGCGCAGTTGTCGTGCGGGATAGACCTTCAGGCTTCCCCCACAGTACGAAATCCTCGCGACGGCACGGCGGAAGGTGTCACCGGAACTGTCGCGCCCTCCAGCGAATCCGGCTCTTGTGCCGCGTTGATGCGCTCATAGAGCCGCTGCAAATAGTCGAGATCCGACGCAAACAGCGACTCGATCGTCCGAGTGTCGATGCCGGGCAGATCACCCAACCGGGTGATGACACGGGCCAGCACGATGACCGCCAGATAGGCCGAGTTCTGTTGCACCCGGGAATCCCGCAGCGGCAGGATTTCATCCGCTGCCGTGGCCAGCCGCATGACCCCGCGCCGATGCAACACGCCATCCGCGTCCAGGTAGCCTCGCGGCAACGTGAATTCGACTTCTGTCTGGAAGCCGCAACTAAACTTTGCTTGCATACCCCTGCCTCCCGTCATTTGCCGGCTACTTCACGCGCTCGATGCCCTCGTTGACCAACTCCAGGGTCTCGAGGAATACCTCGTTGCCCTTGCCGTTCAGGCCGCCGAGCTGGTATTTCATGGGCCACGCCTCAGCGACGGTGAAACGCGCTTTCTCGGTGCCCGTCTCATCCATCACCGAAATGACCACCATCTTGCGGTTCTTGCTGATCTGGCCGGCGACGATGGCCTTGTGCCAGTTGTACAGGTCCTGCGAATCGGTCACACCCCACTTCAAGGTGATGTTGCCGTACTTGGTGAGTCCATCGAGCTTGCGCACGTGTGCGGGATCAGTGCCGTCGCGGTAGTCGACGGCATCGGTAGCGGTCTCACCGATGGCCACTTCACTGAAGCTGGCCTGGCTGATGCCGTCGATCTCGAGACGGAAGCGGAAATTGCGCAACGGATCATTTCGGGTGGCCATGACTGACTAACTCCTAATGCTGGGCGTCGGCGGTGTTCTGGAAGATCCGGAAAATCACAAACTCGGCCGGTCGCACCGGCGCGATCCCGATTTCGCAGATTAATCGGCCGTTCAGGATGTCGTCCTGAGTCATCGTCGTTCGGTCGCACGTGATGAAGAACGCCTGATCCTCCGTGGCGCCGAACAGAGCGCCCTCACGCCACTGCGTGCGCAAGAACAGACGGATCGAGTCGGTTACGCGAGCCCAGAGCTTCTGGTCATTCGGTTCGAACACCACCCACTGAGTGCCTTCGTAGATCGAGCGCTCCAGGAAAATAAACAGCCTTCTGACCGGCACATACTTCCACAACCCGTTTGCCGACAGGGTCCGGGCTCCCCACACGAGGATCCCGCGGCCCGGGAACTTGCGGATGACATCAACTCCGAGAGGGTTGAGAACCCCTTGCGCAGGGTCATTGATGTCGAACTCGACATCGATGGCCTCCCGGACGGTTTCGTTGGCGGGTGCCTTCCAAACGCCGCGCTCGGTGTCGGTTCGCGCGTAGATCCCGGTAACATACCCTCCGGGCGGAACCAACTTCTGGGCGTCGGATACCGGGTCGAGTATCCACAGCCATGGATAATAGTAAGCCGCGTACTGCGTATCCTGAATGTTGGTGCGCGGGTCCAGGAGTGAGTAGTTGGCCTGATGCGGGTCAGGATCGAGAATGGCGAACCGTGACTTCAGTCTTTCACAATGATCAATCAACGCGCGTGCCACGTCAGCGGAACCTGCGGGAGCGGCCGGATAGGGTGCATGAACGAGCGCAACCTGCCGATAGGAGTCCAGCTCGAGGGCCGCCAAACCCTGGGGCGGCGAGACCTGGTCGCCTTCGAAATCGGCAACGGCGACGCCGGCCTTGGCATCGCTCCCCTTATCGAGCTTGCCGCTCGTGAAAGTCGGGAGGCTCGCTCCAGCCGCATCCACACCCTTGGTACGTGTCAATGTAGCGAGCATCGCGCTGTTGTCCAGGCGCTTCACATAGAAATTGGACGAGGCGGGGTCCGGCGACAGGTCGTCGAAAATCTCCTGATACTGGGGTCGCGGCACGAGCGCGTTGTTGGCGGGAAGGAATGGATCGAAGGGCCCGTCGGCCGGCATGACCGGCCAATAGGCCATTTTCAACATGAAGCCGACCGGCACCGGCTTTTTGGTCTTCGGGTCGGGGACCTGGGTCGTGCTCTGCTGGATGGCGGCCCAGACTTTGTTACCGGAGTCACCTGGGCCAACCGCAGTGAGAGTAAAGTCACCGAATACTTTGAATGCGGCCGTCGCACCCTTGCCCACCACTCGCGCGATGAATAATTGCTGGCCGCCGTTGGTGAAGAATCCGTTCACGGCATAGGGCAGGTAGCGCTCGGTTGCAAAGATGCCGCCGAAGTGCCGCTGGTAGTCCCGATAGCTGGTGACCAGAGTCGGTTCAGTGGGGCCGCGATCGGTTTCGCCGATGAAGGCGGCGATGCTGGTCGGCACTCCTTCGATCGGGCGCGGTCCCCGCTCGATCTCTTCGATATAGACACCGGGTGTGAGGTAATTCGGCATGACTGAGACTCCTAACCAGAGTTCGCTGTGTCAGATTGCGCCGGGACGGAGGGCGCCGAGGCGACCAGGCAGGTTCGAGTGGCCTCGTCCAGGGCCGCCTTATCCGCGTCGAGTTGATTTTGCATGGCCGTCAGGTCGTCCCGATCGGCTTCATAGTCGCCGCTCGCGGCTACGAGCTTTTCCACAGCTGCGAGATAGTCATTCCATGCGACAATCAGCTCGCTCTCGTATTCCGTGCCAGGCCTCGCGAGCCACGGGACCACGCGCCGCCGCACCGGCGCCGGCGGTGCGCCAGCGGCCGGCGGCGTACATACTCCTGCCGGTGTTGGACAAGGTTGCGCGTACGCGGCCTTGCAAAGGTCTGCTTCCAGCTCTCCCTTGCCGAAGCTCTGATAATCCGCGGGGGCATCGCTCGGCATGAGCTGGAGATGGCCCGGAAGCAACTCAAACCAGAACAGCAGCAGCACAATCGGCTGATTGGGTGTCGACAACAATGCCTTGATCTGAGTGATGAGGTCGGCGTGATTGTCCAGCGCGGCACTAATGCCGTCTGCATTGGCCGTGAGCGCGTCCAAGCGCGTCTTGGCGTCCTTCTGCACCTGCTCCGCGGCATCCCTCGCCTGTTCGCGCACCCCCTTTGCGCACAACTGTCGCTTCTGCAGTGCATCCTCCTCGCACTGGATCGCACGCCTGCGCGTGCAAATACAGTCGTTGATCAGTTTGTTCCGCTGTGCCTCCGGATAAGCCGATGACAATGCGGAATGTAGTTGCACGATCTGCTGGTGTTGTGTGTTCCAAAGGGTGCGCAGGTCCGGATACTTGTCCTTGTACGCTGCGAGGAGAGCCGCTTTGCCCGTCCCGAAGTTCGTGACCGACGACACCAGATCATCCGGATCCAACGCTTCGCTCTGGCCTTTGAGGCGCTTCGCAGTCTGGAGCAATTGTTTGACCGGATCGGGCGCGGTGGCACCCGCGGCCGGCGTGGACGTGGTTGCCGCAGCCCTCGGTGTGGTTGTCCCTGCCTGCGTGGTAGCGGCAGGTCCGGGTTGGGTGTTATCCGTCTCTGGCATGACTCGTGCTCCAATCTGGGTTGAGAAGTTATGGCTTCCCGAGTTGAGTTAGATTCACCTGCAGGTCGTTTCCGAGCGTCTCGCCCTCCAGGATGCGTCCGGTTGGCGGCTGTGTGGTCCCGCCGGTCATGAATGGAAAGGTCGTCGGCGTCACCAGCGTCACGCCACCTCGGGTGAACTCCAGGCGCACCGCCAACAGTCCATTTTTAATATCTGCCCGCTGGCCGGCGGGCGGCTGCGGGCGCGCCCATGTCGCGAACTCGCCGTCCACATCCGTCAATACTGCGCCGGAGGACTGCTGCACCCACGCGTGAGTGTCTTCGTTGAGCCAGGCGAGTTGCACGCGCATTCCCGGTACCGGCGGCGAATTCTTCGTGCCGTCCTTCCTCAAGCAACCCCGCACCGCCGTGATCCCCGATCCAAACTCATACGCGGCGCTGGGACTGAGCGTGACCCGGGCGAGGCGCTCTGCAGCCGTCGCCTCGTCCAAATCAGGGGGTTTCGGCGGTGCTGGCACAGTCTGGTTCGCAAAGCGCCCGTCCGTGCTGTTGACTGTAATCTGCGTGGGCCATGCCGCGTCCTCCTCCAGCCAGACAAACCTGCCGGACAGATTGATGAGCGGTTTTCGCTTCAGTCCCTGGGCACTGACACTGACGCCGCTGCTGACCAGGGCGAGCGAGATAGGATCGATCAACTCGACAGCCATCAGCACTTTGCGGTTGAGTGGCGCATCCAGCACGATGTTGGGTGAATCAGCCACGGGCCGCTCCCACGTCGATTTGGCCGACCTTGTGCGGCTCACGCACCACTGGCGCCCCGCTCACATTGATTCTCGCGGGGTCTACCCACACAGGCGTTGCGACAAACACCACCGAGGTGCGATAGTTCGCCGTAGGAAACAGGGTCCAGATGCGGCTCAGCTCCTCGCAGGAAACCGATTCCAGCGACAGGCGGACCACTTCACCCTGTCCGACCAGGATCGGTGAATCGTTCAGCGTCTGCAGGGCGAAACCCAGTGTCCGCAGCGTGTCCAGCTCGTTGTTCGCTTGCTCGCTGCCAGCCGTAATCAGATAGTGCAGATCGAGTGGCAGAGACCCGTCGTACACGGTCAGTGGACCGCCGTCCGCCGCCGGAGGCAATGTATGTCGGCTGTTGCGCAGATCCGCATTCACACCAACGCGATATAGAAACACCACCAGCGCCTTGTCCTTGGCGTTCTGATCATCCAGGGGGCCTACAAAGACTTCTCCTTCGATCTTCGGATGGTCAGCTGTTGCGATGGCATCTTTCAGGCGCTGGGCCAGCGCGGCACTCACAACCTGTATGGCGTCTGCGTTCATTGGCGCCCTATGCCGCCCGTACACCGGCAGCCGCTCGCTGCGCCGCCGCCTGCCGAGCCGCCTCGTACTCGGCCAACTCGCGCTCCGCGCTGGGCAAGCCGATCTTGAGGAGTTCCGCGCGAGATGCCGCAACGAGATGAGCCATCGTGATGTTGGGTGAATTCGCCTTCGCGGCCAGAAACGCAGCCCGCAGGGTGATCTGGGAAATGTTGCCGCCCGTGAGCTCCAGGCGACGCGCCAGGAACTCGAAGTCGATGTCCGCACCCTTCGGGGCCGGCGGCTGCAGGCATTGCTCCCAGATCTTCTCGCGCGAGCGGGTGTCGGGCTTTGGAAATTCGATCACAAAGCGCAACCTACGCAGAAACGCCTGGTCCAGGTTTTGTCTGAAGTTGGTAGTGAGAATCGCGAGACCGGCATACTCCTCGATTCGTTGCAGCAGGTAGGCAACTTCCATGTTGGCGTAGCGATCGTGCGCATCCTTGACTTCGCTGCGCTTGCCGAACAACGCATCGGCTTCGTCGAACAGGAGAACGGCAGCGGCGCGCTGTGCCTCCGTGAACACCGCGTCCAGGTGCTTCTCAGACTCACCAATGTACTTGCTCTGCACCTTGGAAAGATCGACCTGGTACAGATGGGTGTTGAGCGCCTTGGCAACCGCCTGGGCGGCCATGGTTTTACCAGTGCCGCTGGGCCCACAAAACAATGCGGCACACCCTGGCGTATGCATGCGCTGCGAGCCGAAACCCCAGGAGCCCATCACCTTTGTGGCGTATTCGACGTGGGCGGGAATTTCCTCCAATTGGGCAAACCGATCGGGCGGCAGTACCACCCGACTGAGCTCGACCACCGGATCGATCCGGCGGGCAAATTGAGGCAGATTAGGGGCAGCTACCCGGCGGCTGGCATCCTTCAGCGCCCGGGCGTATCGATCGGCGCCCTCCGACTTCACCCCTGCTGAGATCGTCAGACGCACAGCGTCGTCGATCCCTGAGAGGGGCAGCGGAAAGCTGGTGCCAATGCGAACAGCCTCGTCGGGCGACAAGCTGATACCCGATTCGGCCGCTGCGGCGGCGAATGCGGCTCCAGTGGCTTCTGCATCGGGCCGCGGCCGATTCAGCACCAGGCATTTGCGCTGGGGGAGCGAACCGATCATGCGCTCGAGATCCGAAACGACCATGACTGCGGTGACAGGCAGGACACCCAACCCCTCGATCAACCTCGAAAGCGCTTCGGGTCCGCGCTCTGCGCAATCGGCCGTATCCACAACCGGTGTCAGGTTCAGTAGTCGGACCGCCCTGGCGATCCGGATGGCGCTTTCCCTGGCCGCTGTTGGCTCCATTGCGGCCCATGCCGACAGCGAAACGCGCAACAGACTCAGATTGCTTTGTCCGGCCGCCTTCTCCACGAGTGCGCGCCACCCGTCTGTGTCCGCGCCCGCCAGAATCAGCCACTCGCCGTCGCATCCACTGCGCGTCAGAATTCGGGAAATGTTCTGAACCGACTCGGTATCGGCCGGCTGCCGCAGCCACCGGCTGCCGATCCACGGACTACTGCGGATCAGCCGGCGTGACCTCAGATCTCGCAACAAGGCCTCGCGGTCGCCCAGCAACCAATCGGCGACGACGCCCTCGAGACGCATCGCCTCATCCCCGTGTGGCAATGAGTCACCGTGATCCAACAGTCGCCAATCAACGATGCCTCCGGAAGAACCCAGCTCCCGGCGGATCTGCACCGGCTCGCCCAGGAGCGAGCACACGAGCCCCAGAGAGGCGGCTCGCCGGCCCAGGTCATCGTGCAAATAGCCATAGGCCGACTGATATTTCGGGTCGAGCTCGGGCGCCGCGCACAGCAGCAGCGCCCGAAATTCCGTGGCCGTCAGATTCAAACAGCGATGCAGAGAGGCCAGCACGGAATTCGCAGCGAATTCCTGTCTGCATGCTCGCTCGAGTGCGCCGAAGGCCTCCGCGGCTACCGGCTGGGCCGTGCGACGCTCAGACTGGTCATCAAACAGGCTCTGAATGGAAAGTTGGCTGCGAGTGAGACCGGGGAGCGAGTTATCGCCAGCCGGCTGTGCCTCGATTGAATAACGCACTGTCGCGTCGATCCATTCGCGCGCCAGAAGCCAGATTGCTTCGTTTTCCGCCTCCCGGCGCACGACCTCGAACACGCCGATCTCTCCCGCGGCCTGAGTGGTCAGAGCGCGCATGGCCCCCAGCAACTGCGACAGCCCTACCCGCTTGAGATTGAGGTGTACTGAATCCGAGCCGACCGAGATATGCGATGTCAGGAGCTTCGGACGACGTTCGAGGAGCTTGCGCAGGGAATCGGCTGCGTCGCCGCCGATGACCACGATGACATCGACTTCGATCCGTGGGTCCGACAGCAATTCGCCGAGCTCGTCGCTCGCCACGACACGGCCGCAAACGAGCTCAAATCCTTCCCGGCGAATCTTCTCAGCGACCACCGTCGCCAGCACATCACGGGACGATTCGGCCACCATGACCCGGACCACCGCCATACCCGCTCCCCAGCATCATCCTTCCCGCACGCGAGCTTGGGTGGGGTGGCGTCATGAGCCTATCGGCGTGGAGATCCACTCGAGGATGTACATCCAGAGGATCTATGCGATATAGATCCTTTCTACATCCTCACAAACAAGCCTCATCGGATTTAAAACACCTCGCCGTGGTAGCCCTTTGAGCCCACCGCCCGCGCCAAGGGGCTCCGGAAGTCCTCATCACGGTGCAAACTCCCAACGACTGAGTTGAAATCGTACCGCGGCTGCCATCCGAGCCGGGCTCGGGCCAGTTCGTTCACGTACACGCGATCTATTGTCGGCACCATCGACCAGCCACGCCGGCGATACTCCGCCTCGTAGCCTGGAGAGTACCGTCGCACTACCGCCGGGGCGTCGGTCCGAAGTTGCTGCAGATCGGCAGGCGTAAACGGCGTTGTAGCACTGATGATGTAGCGGCCAAATCCAATCCCGGGCGCCTGCTCCATCGCCAACCTATGCGCGCTGACAATGTCCTCGAGGTCCGCTCGCCGATAGAGCAATTCGTTGGCCTTCAGGTTGCCAGCGTCAAAAGTCTCCCTTACGCCCGCGTCGTCGTCCTCCTCGGGGAAAAAACGTGACGTTCTGAGGATGATGCACGACAGCCCGGCGGTACGGTGAAATAGCTCGCACAGATTTTCGGCCGCGAGCTTTGTAACACCGTAGATGTTCTTGGGCACCGGAACGACGTCCTCGGTGATCCAGGCTGCGGGCGCTCCTAGCGGTGGTATGAGCGCGTGGCCGAAGGTGCTGGTGGTGCTCGTATAGATGAAAGACTCGACGCCTGCCGCAACCGCCTCCTCCAGCAAGTTCAAAGTGCCGCTGATGTTGGTATCGATGAAAGCCTGGCGCGAGTGGGTCACGATGTGAGGCTTGTGGAGTGTAGCGGTATGCAGAACAGCGTCGACACCCTGCATGCATCGCCTGACGAAGTCCCGCTCGGTAATCGAGCCCACCCGGTGCGTTACGGGCGAGCTCCTGATGTCGAGGCCGATTGCCTCATGGTCCGAGCGCTCGAGAGTCAACATCAGCGCCTCGCCCAGGTGGCCTGCGCTGCCGGTGACCAGAATTCTCATGCTTCGCGCCGGCCCGCCGGCAGATCAACGTACCCGCCTTCGATCAGCTGCGAGCGCTCTATGCCGAGGCTCGCCAGAAGTTGGTCGGCTTCGCGGACACCGGCGTCGAATGGCTCGCTCTCCTCCAGCACCACCTCGAGCTCCAGGAACTGCCCCAACCCCGACACCTTGTCGAGATGGATACGTGTGCGTCCTGCCAGAAAGAGCGTCCGGTGCTTCTCTACATGTCCGGTCCGGCCGTAGGCTAGCGTCAGCGACTCGCGCAGAACCTCCGGTGCCGTCGTCGGCGAGCGCAGATAGAAGGATTCCTTGGGTCCCTGCTGGTCGGCACGGCGATAGTAGATGAGCTCCCCCTCGCCTTTAAAGGCTGAGGCGCCCCCGAACATCCGCAGTTTCAGCCTTCCGGTACTGCACGTAAAATAAGTATCGTCCTGGTGTATTTCGAAAGGGCCTTGGTCAGCAACGGCTTTTACCCGCGGCAAGAGCGCCTCGATGCTCGTAATGCGGGCTTTGATCTCGACGTTTCTAGACATGCGCTCAACTCCTGGCACGCCGTATTGTGGCCGATGACGCGCCGGATGTGTCAGACTCCGCCACCGTTTTCGAACCCAAAAGCATTCGTGACGCTGCCCTGGCCGAGGCCAAGGGCCATGCCGCAGATGAATGCCTACGTTTGAACGACTTGCGCCGCGCGACCGCCACGGTTGCATGCGCCATACCGGAGATCCTTGCATGAGCTCATGTGTCCGGCCCGTCGCCCTTTTCTCTACGCTGCTCGTGGTTCTGATGAGCCTAACATGCGGCGTCACCGTTGCTGCAGATAGCGGTGCACGACGTAAGGTGATTATCGATCAGGATGCGTTCGGGCCGGCTGGCTCCAACATGCAGGCGATACTGATGCTGTTGCAAGCCAAGGATGTCGAAGTGCTCGGCATCACGATTCCGAGCGGCGATGGCTGGCGCGACGAGGAGGTCGCCAATACATTGCGGCTACTGGAAATCGCCCAACGCACTGAAGTGCCAGTCTACCCCGGCGCCGTGTTTCCGCTCGTCAACACGCAAGCCCGGAACAAGCGCTGGGAGGCGCTTTACGGCAACCTGTTCTACAAGGGAGCGTGGACGGAGGTCTGGCCGAATGAAGGCACCTCGCGTCGCACCCCCTATCACGCCGACCCTTACCTGATACCCCCCTCCCCGGTCGGTGAGCCGAAAATCAAGCCTGCACGCGAAAGCGCGGCCAACTTTCTCGTGCGCAAGGTGCATGAATTTCCCGGTCAGGTCAGCATCATAGCGGCCGGTCCCCTGACCAACCTCGCGCTGGCGTCACGGCTCGACCCCCAATTCTCTTCCCTTGCGAAGGAGCTCGTTTTCATGGGAGGCAGTTTCAAGCCTGTGTCCGCTGACAATGCCTTCGCCGCCGAATACGAGAACGCACCGCGGCGCGAGTTCAACATGCGTTGGGATCCGGAGGCCGCTTCCATGGTGCTGCACGAGCCGTGGAAAAAAATCACCGAGGTTCCCATCGACCCCACGACCGCAACGTTCTTCAAGCCGGAATTCATTCAGGAGGTGGCCCACGGAAAGGCGCCCTTTGCCGCGTATCTCGGGCAGTTCGGGCAGTCATATCCGATGTGGGACGAGCTCGCCGTGGCGGTGTGGTTGGATCCTTCGATCGCAAAACGCAGCGCGACACTCCTGGTAGATGTCGATACGAGCTTCAGCGCCGGTTACGGTGGCACATTGAGCTGGACTGTCGGTGAGGGTCCCGGAATGGGCGAACGGCCGGTCACGGTCGTTTTCGAGGCCGACGTGGGCAAGCTCGAGCGGATGACCTCGAGCCTGCTCGAGGCGCCCACGCCCGCGCACTGACCCCTGTCAGCTCGAAAGCGGTGCCCCCCAACCGGCTCACTCGCCGTAGGGTACCCAGATATTCTTCACCTGGCAGGCGTGGTCGAGATACCAACGTCCTGCGCCGTAGCGCTCGCTGAAGAAGTCGATCTGGCGGCCCTCATTCGTCCATACCTGCTTCAGGTTGCCGGCCGATAACCTCTTGGCCGTCGCGCACAGCGCTTCATCCCCGTAACACCAGAGCGCGTCGACGTCGTCGTGTTCCGCCAACACCTTCGTCAGCTCCATGGGCCGTCCCGTCACCATGTTGATGACGCCTCCGGGCATGTCGCTCGTCTCCAGAACCTGGTACAGGTCGCCCGCGATCAGTGGATAGGCAGCCGAAGGCACGGCCACAACGCAGTTACCAGTGGTAACCAGAGGCAACACCATTGACAGGAAACCGAGCAGCGGCGTTGATTCAGGACAAACTACACCCACGGTCCCGATCGGCTCGTTCATCGCCAGGGAAACCATCCTGTACGGTGGCGAGTGGACGACGCCCTCGTATTTGTCCGCCCATGCGGCGTACGCAAACAACCGCTCCAGACTGAGTTTCAACTCTCTCGAGGCCTGCCTCTTGCCCACGACCGCCGCCAGGCGAGTCATGAGCTCCTGCGAGCGCTGCGAGAGATTCTCGGCCAAATAGTAGAGCACCTGCGCGCGATTGTGCGCCGTGGTGCTACTCCACTGCTGGGCCTTGCCCGCCGCCTCAACAGCGTTGCGGATGTCTTTGCGATTACCCAGCGGCACCTCACCGAGCAGCAAACCCTTGCTGCTCCTGCATTCGATGCTGTAGCCCGAGTCCGGCCGCACCTGCTTACCACCGATGTAGAGCTTTACGGTACGGTCGATTGGGGGCTCGTCGCCGGGATGGGTCGCGGACCCCGCGATTGGGTCGAGGCCCGACTCGGCGGAGTTGACGTCGTCCGCCCCCGCGGCCGCGCCACGCCCTAACAACGGCGCCTTGCGGAACCAGGCTGGCTCCAGGTATTCCCGCAGCCCTTCACGCCCTCCCTCTCTCCCAAATCCACTTTCCCGGTAGCCGCCGAAGCCGCTGGCCGCGTCGAACAGGTTGGTGCTGTTGACCCACACCACGCCGGCCTTGATCCGTGAGGCGGCCTGGAGCGCCAGATTCACGCTCTCACTCCACACGCTGGCGGCCAGTCCGTAGGCCGTGTTGTTGGCGAGCTCGACAGCTTCAGCCGGTGTTCTGAACGTCATCGCAGCGAGCACGGGTCCGAATATCTCCTGCTGCGCAAGCACGGAGGTCGGATGAACATTGGTGAACAGTGTCGGCTTGTAGTAAAGACCCCGCGACGGAAGTGGAATGTCCGGCTGCCAGCACGATGCCCCCTCGGTTATGCCTCGAGCGACGAGGCCCTCGATCCGCTCCAACTGAACGCGCGCAACGATAGCGCCGATATCCGTTGTCTTGTCGAGCGGTGGCCCGACCCGCAAAGTGGTCATCCGCGCCTGAAGCTTCCTGCTCAGTTGCGACGCAATGCTCTCCTGCATCAACAGCCGCGAGCCGGCGCAGCACACCTGACCCTGGTTCAACCAGATGCCGTCGACCAGACCCTCGACAGCACTGTCGAGATCCGCATCCTCGAACACAACAAATGGCGACTTCCCTCCCAGCTCGAGTGACAGCTTCTTGTGCGAATCCGCGGTTGCCCGGCGGATCGCCCGGCCCACTTCGGTCGAGCCCGTAAATGCGATCTTGTCGATGTCAGGGTGAACGACCAGGGCTTCACCGGTCGAGCCGTCTCCGGTGACGATATTCACGACGCCGGGTGGCAGGCCAACCTCCATGCACAGCTCTGCAAACGCCAACGCCGTGAGCGGCGTGAACTCGGCGGGTTTCAACACAACAGTGTTCCCTGCCGCCAGCGCAGGCGCGATCTTCCACGCCAACATCAGCAGTGGGAAATTCCATGGAATAATCTGGCCGACGACGCCACACGCCTGGTAACCGGGGAATTCCTGCCCCAGAAGCTGAGCCCAACCGGCGTGATGGTAGAAATGCCTCGCCACCAGCGGGATGTCGATATCGCGGCTCTCCCGGATCGGCTTGCCATTGTCGATCGTCTCCAGCACCGACAGCCGGCGCGAGTGCTTCTGCACCTGGCGCGCGAGAGCATAGAGAAACCGGGCGCGAGCGTGCGGTGTAAGCGCTTGCCAACCCGGAGCCGCGGCGCGGGCTGCCTTCACGGCAGCGCCCACATCAGTTGCACTACCTCCGGCGATGTCGGCGATCTTGTCGCCTGTCGATGGGTCGGAGGTCGCGAAATACTCGCCTTGCGCGGGTGCGCACCAGGCGCCGTTGATAAAGTGTCCAAAGCGGCGCTGGAACTGGTCCAGCCAGGCGAGTGCAAGAGCGGAGTCTTCGGGCGCCGCACCGTAATCCATTGATCGGAACTTCTCGGCGAGTGTTGTGTTGGCCATGTTCACGCCACAGGGTGGTGGTAAGAGGCGGAATACCGCCCGCTGCCATGGAAAGCCAGTTGCCGCTCGATATCGCCGAGCATACTGCTCGCGCCAAACCTGAAACGGTCCGGCTCGAGCCAGGCCGGTCCCAACTCTTCCTTCATCAGCGTCAGCCACTCCAGGGACTGTTTGGCGGTGCGGATCCCGCCGGCCGGCTTGAACCCGACCGCCACGCCGGTCCGCTCGGAATACTCGCGGATCGCACGCGCCATCACCAACCCGACGGGCAGGGTCGCATTGACGCTTTCCTTTCCGGTGGAGGTCTTGATGAAGTCGGCGCCCGCCATCATGGCGACCCAGCTCGCGCGCGCGACGTTGCGCAATGTCGCAAGATCGCCGGTTCCGAGGATGACCTTGCAATGCGCCGGCCCACAGGCCTCCTTGAAAGCGGCGATCTCATCATACAAACGCTGCCAATCACCTGCGAACACATGCGCACGTGTGATCACAACATCGATCTCGTGCGCGCCTGCAGCGACTGAGCGCCGGATTTCCGCGAGGCGTTCTTCGAGCGAGTTCAGTCCTGTTGGAAAGCCGGTGGAGACGGCGGCCACCCGGATGTTGGTTCCTTCCAGGGCGCGCCGGGCGGTAGTCACGAAGAGATGATAGACACACACGGCCGCCACTTGAACCGGCAGATCCTGAATGTGCAGGCCTTCCCGCACGTTGTCAGATACCGGGCGGATGGCTTTTGCGCACAGCCGCCGTACCCGCTCGTCGGTGTCGTCACCTGAAAGAGTCGTGAGGTCCATACAGGTGATGGCTTTCAGGAGCCAGGCTACCTGCCAATCCTTCTTGACTGTTCGTCGCGCAGTGAGCGTCGTCGTGCGCCGCTCCACAGCGCTGGTGTTCACCCGAACACCGTCAATCCAATCCAGGTCGAGAGGCACCCCAGGGTTCATATGCGCGCGAGGACCAGGAGCGCCAATCCAGTCAGGAAACAGGCGAACATCGCCGTCAGCAGTTTCGATGTCCCAGCAGGAGCCCCGCGGAATTCCTTCCAGATGAACACACCCCAGAAGGCCGCAATCATGGTCGCGCCCTGGCCCAACCCATAGGAAATGGCAAATCCGGCCCGGCCCGATGCCAGGATGTTGAGTGACATGCCGAGCCCCCAGATCACGCCGCCCAGGATGCCGGTCAGGTGAGTCCCGAGCCCCCCTTCGAAATATTGTGCGAATCTGACGGGCGTGCCAATGAAGGGTTTCTTCATGACCAGCGTATTCCAGACGAAATTACTCAGGAATACGCCGACCGCGAATACAAAGACCGCCGCGTACGGACCCATCAATCCGGCATCGGGAACGGCCGGATCCGCGTACATCGCGGCGGCCACGAAGCGGTAGAACATTCCCATGAAGATCCCGCAGGCGACTGACAGGACCAGGCCCTTCGTACTGACTCCGGCCGCCCCGCCCGGCAACCGGCGGTAGGCGACCGCGTCCAGGATGATTGCCAGGGTGACCAAGCCCACGCCTGCCGAGAGCAGGGCCACGTTGCCGACCGGGGCCGCGAGGTAGTTGACGATCACGCCGAGAATGAGCGCAAGACCGATGCCCACCGGAAATGCCACGGCCATGCCGGCAATCTCGATAGCCGCGACGAGCAAGATGTTTGCCAGGTTGAAAATCGCTCCACCCAGCAACGCGGACCCGATACTGGCACTCGAGGCTCGTGACAGGTCGGCAACGAAGGAACGACCTTCCGTGCCGGAACTGCCCAGCGTCAGGCCCAGGGCGAGCGTCAATAACAGAACGCCGAGCGCGTAGTCCCAATAGAACAGCTCGAAACGCCATTCCTTGCTTGCAAGCTTGCGGGTATTCGCCCACGAGCCCCAGCAAAACATGGTGAGCACACAGAACAGGACCGCCAGCGGATAGCTATGTACCACAAACATGGAATCACCCCCTCCCGGTCGAAATTTGTTGTGCTACGAGTTGTTATCCAACCCGTTTGGCCCGCCGCGCCCACTCCGTTTCAAAATCGGCCCGCGTCGCGAAGGACTTCTGGGTCCCTACGCGGGTCGTAGACAACGCCGCGTACAGGTTGGCACGCGCCAGTGCATCACGCTCCGCCATCCCTTCGGCGAGGAACACCGAAAGGCTTCCGATGAACGCATCACCTGCACCCGTCGTGTCTACAGCCGTCACGGGGAATGGCTCGACATGCATATGACCTGCCTGGGTGGCGAACAGCGAGCCGCGCACCCCCAGCGTGATCACTACACGTTGAAACCCCTTCTGCAGCAGATCGGCGGCACACACCGCCGCATCTTCCAAAGTCTTTACCGGCCGTCCCGTGATGAGCTCGGCTTCAGTCTCGTTCGGAACGAAGTAGTCCGCTCCGGTGAGATCTGACATCCGGGCGGGCACTGCCGGCGCCGGATTGACGATGCACCGGATCCGGTTGGCGCGTGCGAAACGCACCGTGTGATAAATGGTCTCGAGTGGAATCTCGAACTGCAGGATGATTGTATCGACCCGGCGCAGATCCTCCGCGGCCGCATCTACATCGGCCGGCGTCAGCCGGTCATTGGCCCCCTTGATGACCAGGATCCGGTTCTGGCCACTGGGATCAACGAAAATCGGCGCGACACCGGTGGGAGCCCCGTCGATGATCTGCACATGCCGCGTATCGATTCCAAAGGTGGCGAAATTCCTGACCGTCGCCTCGCCGAACAGATCGTTACCCACCTTGGCGACCATGAGGACTTCGCCGCCGCACAGCCGCGCCGCAACTGCCTGGTTGGCTCCCTTGCCGCCAAACCCAAGATCGAACCCCGTACCGAAGAGAGTTTCGCCGGGCCGCGGGAACGTATCCGCGAATGTGATGAGATCCGTGTTGGCGCTGCCTATGACGGCAATTCGGGGTGTGACTGCCATGCTGAATTCTCCTGCGGAGCTGCGGTTACCGGCGGCCGATGCGCCTCACCGAATCACGCTCGATGAGCTCTACATCGAAGATGGTGTGTCGCGTGGTTATCTTCTCACCCAACATACTCCCGTGCATCAATTCGACGGCCTTCTTCCCAATTGCACCGACCGGCTGCGCGATGGTCGTCAGGCGCGGCGTCACCACATCTGTCCACCGGATGTTGTCGAAACCTGTGATGGATATTTCGTCGGGTACCTTGACTCCCTGCTTGGACAGCCACCGGATTGCGCTGATTGCGATCAGGTCATTGCCCGCGACAATTAAAGTTGCATTCCTACGGTGCTCGAGTACGTCCATGGCCTGGGCTGTCAGGACGCCGTCGAATCCAACATTGACCTCCCAGGCAATTTCGATTTCGTCCGGAGCCGCGTTGGCGAAGCCATCACGCCGTTGCCGCGCGCTCTCGAGATCCTGGGGGCCGCTCAGCAATCCGACCCGTGTGTGGCCCATACGCAGCGCATATTTCGCCAGTAACTGCCCGCCCATCTCGTAGTTCGAGTGGACGACCGCAAACCCCGGCCCTGGCCGATCGATCAGCACGACGGGTCGGTCCAGCTTCTTGAGAGCCGCGGGACGACGTGGGCCAAGCGGGCACCAGATGATCCCATCCACGGCATGCTGCATCAGCAGCGCGAAACCGTCCGCTTCGCCGCCCGCCCTCCCCTGGCTGTCGATCAGGCAGACCAGCAGACCGAGACTGCGCGCCTGGTTCTCCACCGCCTGGGCCAACTCGGGAAAGAATGGGTTTGTCAGATCCGGCAACACGAGCCCGATGGCGCGCGTGCGCCCGGTGCGCATGGCCTGGGCAGCCCGATTCGGTCGATAGCCCAACTGCTTCGCGGCCTGCAGGACTTTCCTGCGGATGACGTGCCCAACATTGGGTTTGCCGTTGAGGACATTCGAGACTGTTGCTACCGAGACACCAACAGTGTTGGCGATGTCCTTGACTGTCACCATCGGTCATGCCGCCGGGGTGTATGCGGCCGCGCCCAACGTCCGGCGCCGGGCACGGCTGCCATGCGCTGCGGCAAACCGCGGCTGCCGCGCAACAGCGCACACCTTTACAGCCAGCAGGTGCTTGGTGTAGCTTTTCACGAAATCTAGTGTAACGTTTTACTAGCTGGATGCAACGAAAAGCCCCAGGGCGCTCGCCGCCACCGGGGTTGGGGATCGGACTTACAAACATACAATCAAGCACGCGCGTGAGGGGTGTCTCGCGCAGGCAACCGCGGGGAGATCACGATGGAGCTCGCAAACAGGTGTTCATCGGCAGTACTGCGTTGCGTAAAGAGCCACCTCGGCCCTTGCGCGGGCACTCAGTTACTCATTCTGGCGGTTACGGTATCGGCACCAGCGCTGCTGCTGGCGCCCGCCGTCACGCGAGCCGCCGAGACCCCTGCTGAAGAGTCGGACTCGGGCGCGGTGGGAGAAGTGATCGTTACGGCCACACGCCGCGAAGAACGGCTCCTCGATGTCCCAATATCCGCATCCGCTCTGAGCGGCGGAGCGCTCGAAGTGCTCGGCAGCTCCGGCCAGGACATCCGGCAGCTCGCATTTGCGGTGCCGAGCCTGAACATCGAATCCTCCAATGGCCGCACCTTCCCGCGCTTCTACATCCGCGGCTACGGCAACACCGATTTCAACTCGTTCGCCTCGCAACCGGTTTCCCTGGTCTACGATGATATCGTGCAGGAAAATCCGGCACTCAAGGGCTTCCCGGTGTTTGACCAGGCGGACGTTGAAGTCCTGCGGGGTCCCCAGGGCACGCTCTTCGGCCGTAACACCCCGGCCGGTGTCGTGAAGCTCGAATCCGCCAAGCCGGTACTGGGCGAGCTCTCCGGCTCCGCCAGCGTGTCGGACGGCACCTATAACACCGCGAATTTCACCGGCGTGATCAATGTTCCGATCAACGACCAGCTCGCATTCCGCGCCTCGATGCAGGGACAGCATCGTGACAACTGGGTCACCGACAGCATCAACAACACCAAGCTGGAAGGCTACGATGACTGGGCCGCGCGGCTGCAACTGCTCTATAAACCCAGCGACGACCTGAAAGTACTGCTCGGCGTACACGGACGCATACTGAATGGCTCGGCGCGCCTGTTCCGCGCCAATATCATCCAACTGGGCAGCAACCAGCTCGTGCCTGGCTTCGATCCGTCACAATTCTTTGCCGACGGCTACAACGGCCAGTCCTACACCAGTATCGGCGCGAACGTCCACGTGACGTGGGACCTGCCGAACGTTTCGTTGCAATCGATCACCGGCTACGAGTCCATCCTGCACTACAACACGATCGGCGACATTGACGGCGGGTATGGCAACGCGGGCGCGTTCGCTCCCCCGACCCTGCCCACGGGGCCGGGATACATACCGTTCAGTGTCGAGACCGGCGGCGGGATCCTGGATCATTACCAGCTCAGCCAGGAGCTGCGGGCGGTCTCCCGGCTCGAGGGCCCCCTGCAGGGGCAGGCAGGCATCTTCCTGTTCGACGAAAATGTCAAAGCCGTCGGCAACGACTACGACATTACGGGTGCGACGCTGACCGACACCACCATCTCGCGCCAGAAGAACAACGCCGAGGCGGTGTTTGGATCCCTCGAATACACGTTCATGCCACAACTGAAGGTCCGTGCGGGCGTGCGTTACACCAACGACCATAAGGTCTTTGACGTGCCGTACGCGAAAAAGGCCGACGGAACGCCGCTGCCCCTCTCAGGCCCGCTGTCGAAATCCGCAAACGCTTCGAACGTCAGTTGGGACGTCAGTCCCAGCTGGCAGGTGCAGCCGGATACCAACGTTTACCTGCGGGTCGCGACGGGCTTTCGAGCACCTAGCTTCGGCGCACCGACCGGCAACCAGGCCATCCAGGTCGCCCAGTCGGAAAAGAACACCTCGTACGAAGTTGGATTCAAATCCCAGTTGTTTGATCGCCGCGCCATCATTGCCTTCGACGTCTTTTACTATGATGTCAGCCACCAACAGCTCACTGCGGTCGGCGGCAACACCAACCAGACCGCGTTGATCAACGCTGCGCACACCAAGGGCAAGGGAGCGGAGCTCGATTTTGAGGCCCGCCCGCTCCCCAACCTGAGCGTAAACTTGAGCGGCAGCTTCAATCAGACCCGCATCGAAGACAAGAGCCTTACCGTGGGCCCGTGCTTCAACTGGTCCTTCCTCGTCCCGGGGGTCCAATGCCATATCACGAACCCATCGGATGCCGCGGACCGCACCCTGATCGACGGCAATCCGCTGCCCCAGGCTGCGCGCTGGACCGGAGATCTGTCGCTGCGCTATGACCTGCCGCTGGGCGGCGGCCGGGCTGCCTATGTCTACACCGACTGGTCCTATCGCAGCGAAATCAACTTCTTCCTGTATGAGTCAAAGGAGTTCGTCGGCGCACCGCTGACGCAGGGTGGCGCGCGCATCGGCTATACGTGGTCAGAAAAGAAATACGAGGTTGCGGCATTCTGCCGCAACTGTACGAATCAGATTCGGACCACCGGCGCCATCGACTTCGAGAATGCGACGGGCTTCATCAACGACCCGAGAATCGTGGGTGGACAGTTCAGTGTGAAGTTCTGACCGAAGCCCGAGCCGCCGCCTCATGTTGGAACGCTACTTCGGCCTCAAAAGCCACGGGACCACGGTCAGGACGGAGCTCATCGCCGGATTGACCACCTTTCTGACGATGGCCTACATCGTTGTGGTCAATCCCGTGATCCTCGGGGATGCGGGCATGCCCGTCGCCGCGGTGGCGGTGGCGACCTGCCTCGCGGCCGGGTTTGGCTCCATCCTGATGGGCCTGCTGTCGAACTACCCGCTTGCGATGGCGCCGGGGATGGGCCTCAACGCCTACTTTACCTACACCGTCGTCAAAGGCATGGGTCTGCCCTGGCAAACGGCGCTCGGTTGCGTGTTTCTGTCCGGCGTTGCCTTTCTGATATTGACGCTCGCCGGCGTACGGCAGTTGATCATCAGTGCCTTGCCACGCTCACTGTTTTCGGCGGTGGCGGGTGGTGTCGGCCTGTTCATTGCCTTCATCGGCTTGAGTGATGCCGGGATCATCGTTGCCAAGCAAGGCACGACGGTGGGCCTCGGCAGCCTGACCACGCCCACCGCGGCCATCGCCCTCCTGGGACTTCTGATCATCGCCTCCCTCCAGGCGCGGGGATTCAAGGGATCCATGCTGCTGGGGATCCTGGTGACGGCTGTCATTGCGTGGACGTTTGGCCTGGCTCATTTCAAACCCGGCGCCTTCAACATCACGGACCTGTCAGCCACGGCGTTCAAACTCGACCTGGGGCACGCACTGAGCCTGAAAGGCGGTTTCGCGTTATCGCTCATTGAGATCGTCTTTGTTTTCCTGTTCGTGGACATGTTCGACAACATCGGAACCCTGGTGGCAGTCACCAAGCGAGCCGGGCTCGTTGCCCCGGATGGAACCATTCCCAGGTTGAATCGGATTCTGCTGACAGATTCCGCGGCAATGATGGTGGGCGCCGTCGCCGGTACGAGTCCCGTTACGAGTTATATAGAGAGCGCATCGGGCGTGGCCGTGGGCGGACGCACGGGACTGACCAGCATTGTCGTCGGAGTGCTCTTCCTGTGCACTCTGTTCTTCGCTCCCATCGTGCAAGCCATTCCAACGGCTGCGACAGCGCCAGCCCTGGTGTTGGTGGGAGCCATGATGATGGGAGCCCTCGCCGAGGTCGATTGGGCCGATCCGGCAGTCGCCATTCCTGCGTTTCTGACCGTGATCCTGATTCCCCTGAGCTATTCGATCGCCAACGGCCTGGCCTTCGGAATTACCAGCCACGCCGTTCTGAAGCTCGTACGGGGACGGGCCAGCCGCGGTGACTGGCTGGTGTATATCCTCGCTGCCCTGTGTGTCGCGCGGTTCATTTACTTGGCCTGACCTGACACGGCCATGGGTGCAGCAATGCAGCGTGTTTCAGCAAAGGCGGCCTACCTGCTCTGCGTCACGTTACTGGCGCTCGTAGGATTCGAACCAACCACTGCCGCCCCTGCCCGATCCGGTTCACAGCCCGTCATCATAGACACCGACATCGGCGATGACATTGATGACGCGTTTGCCTTGGCGGTCGCACTCCATGATCCCCGACTGGACGTGATTGGCATCACGACCGCGTGGGGGGATACACGTACCCGAACCCTGTTGGTTCGCCGGCTTCTGGCGGCAATGGGACGCCAGAACGTGGTAGTTGCGCAGGGACCTGCGACAGCCAATACAACACCGTTCACGCAAAAGACATGGGCCATGGGAGCTGTTGACACGACGGCTGCACCGGATGCGATCGATCTCATACGCGACCAGGTGCGTAAGCGGCCCGGAGAAATCACGCTCATCGCCCTGGCGCCGCTGAGCAATATCGAAGCACTGCAGCGGCGCGATCCCGAGGCCATCCACAAGCTCAGACAGGTCGTCCTGATGGGCGGCTCAATCTACGCCGGTTACAATCTGGGCGGAGCAATACCCGTGGCCCACCCGCACGCCGAATACAACGTCGTCTCGGCGCCGCAAGGCCTGCGCATCCTGCTCGAATCCCGGGTCCCCGTGAAGATGTTTCCGCTCGACTCAACGCAGATCAAGTTCGATGAAGTCCAGCGAGACAGGCTGTTCGCGTACGGATCGCCCACCTCCGATGCGCTGGCGCTGCTGTATCACCAGTGGCGGCTCCTGAATGCGTGGGGACAGATCACCCCGACGCTGTTCGACGTGGTACCTGTCACATCCCTGATGCAACCATCGACCTGTCCGCTCACGCCTCTTCGAATCACGGTGGACGATCACGGCTACACCCGGCCGACGGCCGGCGAGCCCAATGTCGCTGTCTGCCTGTCTGCTGATCAAACAGCTACGCAGCGCATGATCATGGACAGCTTGGCGCCGCAACCTCCCGGAGCCCCACAGTGAAAATACTGAAGTCAGGCGGAGTACTGTTGGCGCTGGTGTTGATGAGTGATGTTGCGCCGGCTGCGCAGCCGGCTGGGGATCTGGTCGTTCGCACAGCAACTGGATCCGTGCGGGGTGCAGTGGTTAATGTGAGCGCCGACGCGGCCACTGGAGGGACTGGTGACGCCGGGATCGACGCTGGCCGCGAGGTCCTGACCTTCAAGGGCATCCCCTACGCAGCACCGCCGGTTGGCCCTTTGCGCTGGAGCGCGCCTCAGCCAGCGCTTCCCTGGTCGGGCGTGCGGGACGCAACTCGCTTTGGCGCCGACTGCATGCAAACGCCCTACGTAATTTCCACGGGCCAGAAGACCAGCGAGGACTGTCTGACCGTGAGCATCTGGACAGGCGCTCACCACCGAAGCGCGCGCCGGCCAGTTATGGTGTTCATCTACGGGGGCGGCTTTATTGGCGGTTCGGCCGCCTATCCCTTGTATGACGGTGCGAAGCTGGCTGCTCAGGGAGTCGTCGTGGTCGGCTTCAACTATCGGGTCGGAATCTTCGGCTTTCTCGCGCACCCGCAACTGTCAGCGCAGTCGTTTCAGAAAACCTCCGGAAACTACGGTCTGCTGGACCAGATCGCGGCACTGAAGTGGGTCAAGGCCAACATCGCGGCGTTCGGTGGCGATCCCGAACGGATAACGGTCTTCGGCGAGTCCGCCGGCGCCGTGTCGATTGCCTTGCTCATGACTTCCCCGCTGGCGAAGGGACTGTTTGCGCAGGCCATACTGCAGAGCGCCGTTGTGCTTCCCCTGCCCGGCCTCGCCGCTGCGGAACAAAGTGGCGCTGCGGTCGGCGCCAACATTGACTCGATGCGCCAACTCAGCGCCGAGCAACTCCTTGCTCACAACGGCGACTTCTTTCCGCGCTCCAGCCACAACGTGATGGCGATAGAGTTTCCGTCACCCATTGTCGACGGCTACGTGCTTCTGGATCAACCGCGCAACGTCTTCCAGTCGGGCGCGGTAAATGCCGTCCCCATCATTGTCGGAGTGAATGCGGACGAAGGCAGGATGTTCGCGGACGAAGGAAGTCCTTCTTCCGCAGCTGCCTACCAGAGTTGGGTACAGGAGAAGTTCGGCGCGCTCCTTGCACCGGAAATTCTGCGCGTCAATCCTGTCACGACGGCTGCGGCTGCCGCGAGCGCAAGATCGGCGATCATGGGCGATGCCATGTTTGTCGAGAGCACGCGCCTGATCTCCCGAGGCAACGCGCAGAATCAGCCGAGAACGTTTGCGTACCTGTTTACTCGGCACGTCGGGGGCGGTCCGCTGCCCGCGACCCACTCCGAGGAGTTACCCTTTGTCTTTGCTTCTCTGGATAAGCCCAGCTTTATCAAGCACCTTGCACCGACGCCGGCAGACCTGCAGCTGTCTTCAGCAATGATGCGCGCCTGGACCCGGTTCGCGACGAGTGGCGATCCCAACGGGCCGGGTTTGCCCCAGTGGCCCCGGTACGATCGCGTGACTGACCCGTACCTGGAGTTCGGGACGCCAATCCGCGTCGGCCGCGCATATCGTAAGGCACAAGTCGATGCCATCGAACCTTTCTACGAACGCCACATGCCATGACACCGCGGTCGTCCAGGGTGTTGAAGAACTCCTGCCGCTCCGTGAACGCATGGATCGCGCCATCTCATTGGTGCTCGCCGCAACGCGCAGAGAGCTTCGGATGTCTCAACCCGATCTCGCCGTGGAACTTGGATGGACGCGCAATGAAATCGCCAATGTCGAGCGGCGGCGTACACGGTCACCGCGGCGGAAATCGTAATGTTTGCCAATGTCTTCCGAATCTCCCCCGAGTCCCTATGGCGGCGCATATTGGCTTGGTATCGATAGATGTCTTCGCCAGGCGCTGACCCACATTGCCCATCTCGAGTTTGCGGCAGGCATCATTCACCTGTCGCGGGCACGCACTGCCTCCAGGAATCCTGTACCCACCAATCCAACGCAGCATGTGCCTCGTTGCCTGACTCTCTCATGCGCAGAGGGCGCACAAGAATGTTCTCCAGGAACTGCGTCAGGTCCTGCGCCATGGCGCGATCGAGATCCTCGCCGCGGTTGGACTCATATCCGGCATAGTCATACCAGTCATGTGACTGCAGGGCTGTGCTCGTCTCCTTCACGTCCACATACCATTCATACACCTCGATCGGCACCATGACGCTGATCGTCAGGGCTCCTTTCCGCAGCACGAGATCGATTGAGCTCTTGCCCTCGACGAGGTTGCAGTCCTCAAACCGAGCGGCAAAGGCTCGCAATGCTCGTATGGACTGTGTTGTGGGTGTCATGCCTGTCGCTTTGCCATAACTCGATCCGAGGCGGACTCATTGCTTGAAGAGGCCAGATTACCTTCAACCGCGATTTTCTGCCCTCCAACCCCCGAATCTGGCCATCCACCCAATGCCAGTCCCACCTTACGGGATGCGAGCTATCTTGGCCGCCCATGAACACCAACGACATTTCCCTCCTCGGCTGGACACACACCTTCCTCTGCGCTCTGGCGCTGATCACTGGAGCCGTGCAGTTGGCCCGTCGCAAAGGTACCCCTGCGCACGCCGTCTGCGGCAACGTCTACTTCCTTTCCATGGTCATCGCCAACGTCATGGCGTTATTCATTTTCCATGGGGACTTGCTCATTCGCCCCGGCCAGCCCGGAATGCGTGTGGGGCTGGGGTTTGGCGTGGCTCATTGGCTTGCCGTCATCACATTGGTGGTGCTACTGCTCGGGCGCCTCGCCGCTTCTCGCCAGAGAGTGGCGCTTTTTGCCTATGCGCATCCCATATGCATGATTCTCACCTACTGGATGCTCGTGGGAGGCGCCATCAACGAAGCCTTCGTCCGCGTGGGCTGGGTGCAGCGGCTGGCGCACGCGATCTCGCCAGCTGCACGCAGCCTTCCGGGCTACAAGCTCGTCTATATCGTGCACTTCACGAATGACGCCTTGATACTGGCGGCTATCGTCATTGCGGTAGTTCAAGTCAGGCAATTTCGTCGTCAGTTGGCTTAACGACGCGGGCGGGTAGAATGTGCCCATGGTGCGCGCATTTGAAGCAATCCATCGGCACTCGGGCTGGCGGTCGATATTCGCCTATGGTGGACGCGAGACTCACGCGGTCTATCGATCTCTCGGCCACCAGCGCCAATGGCCGAGGAGGATTTTTCTCGGCTGGTATGGGGTCTCGTTCCTTACTTGGAACTGGGCCGTCATTGAGCTCCGGATGCACCGGCTCATAGGCCCCGGTGGCCCGGCATTCGGACTGTTCCTTTGGTTGCCACTCGTGGTGGCCTGTGCATGGCCGGTGGCGGTGCTCTGGGAGCGACGTGTTGAGGGACGCCACCAGCGAGAGATCGCCGTTCTGCAGCGACACAGGCAGGAGACGAACCTCAAGCTGCTCGTGTTGCAGGCTCAGATCGAGCCCCACTTCCTGTTCAACACACTGGCCTCTTTGCGCGCCCTCTTGCGTGAGGATGCCACACGGGCCGAAGCAATGGTCGATGCTTTGGTCCGGCATCTGCGCGCGGTGCTGCCTGTCGTGCGCACTGACTTGGCAGCCTCGACGCTGTCCGACCAGTTGGCGATCTGCGCAAGCTACCTGGAGATCATGGCGAACCGCCTGGAGGGGCGCCTCGCATACGGCATTGATGTGCCGCAGCCCTTACTACAAACACCGATTCGCCCCCTGATGCTGCTCACTCTCGTTGAAAATGCAGTCAAACACGGAATTGAGCCGAAAATCGGTGCCGGGCGCATTCGCATCGAGGCCGAGCGGATCGACACTGCCGGCTTTGCGGTCGCGGTGCGCGTCATCGACAACGGCGTTGGTTTGTCCAGGTCGGTAGGACACGGGCTCGGGCTGAGAAATGTGCGCGAACAACTGGCGTTATGTTACGGCAACCGTGCGGCGCTGTCGCTCGTCAGTCCGCCTGAGGGAGGTACCATCGCGTGTCTCCAGATTCCGTTGGATGGGTTCGACCTCATATGAGCCCCACTGCGCTCATTGCGGAAGATGAAGCGCCTCAGCGGCGAGAACTGTGCCGCATGCTCACTTCACGCTGGCCGGAACTGCAGATCGTGGCCGAATGCTCGGACGGATCTGCGGCCATCGCCGCCCTGCACGCACACCGCCCGACAGTCGCTTTTCTGGATATCCGGATGGCTGGCGCCACCGGCCTGGAGGTTGCGCGGCAGGCGTGGAATATGGCGCACGTGGTGTTCACTACCGCATACGAACAGCATGCGATCGAAGCATTCGAAGTCGAAGCTGTCGATTACCTCCTGAAGCCGGTGACCGTAGAACGACTCGACAGAACGTTGCAGCGGCTGCGAACCCGACTGAGTGAAGCTCCGAAAGACATCGGCACTGTGCTCGAAGCGATCCAGCAGGGGTTCCGTTCTACGCGCAGCGCAGACATCCCGTGGATAACCGCCTCACTGGGCAATAGCATCAAGCTGATTGCAACAGAGGATGTCCTGTTCTTCCGAGCTGATGAAGGATGCACTTGGGTTGTTACACGACTCGAGAAGGCCAACATCCGCACACCTCTGAAGGAGCTGCTGCCAGGACTGAACGCCGATGTGTTCTGGCAGATTCATCGCAGCGTCATCGTGCGTGTGAGTGCAATCCGCACCGTGCGACGCAATGAGTTGGGCAGACTGGAAGTTGCACTACACGACTCGGAGGAAACTTTACCAGTGAGTCAAGCGTTTCGGTGGCGGTTTCGCGGGATGTAGCACGGCGGCAGGATGAAGCATGGCCATGCGCAGTCGAGGTCGCTGGGAGTCTCGGGCCGTCACTGGGGGCGAGCAGGCCCTCGCCTCACAGGCGGTTGGCTGGCAAGCATGACCATCGCCTCCAGCGTGCGGGCTCTCTGTCCGTCAGCCAGAATGAGGTAGCGATGCGGCCCGCCGTCCATGGCCTCGAACGGCGAACTGCCGTCTGGAAGGACCGATATCTTTCCGGGAGCCGACAGCGAAAAGTAGCCTTCGTCCGGCCGGACGGCGTAAAGCACGGCGGTCAAATCGAATGTGGAGTGATCGTGCGGAGCGTCGGGGTGCTTCGATGCTTTTCGATAGTTGGCAGCCGTGTAGTTGTAGGTCTCAGCGATGGGATGGTGTTCAACGTAGTTGAATTCGCGATCAATGCTCCTTTGCGGGAAGAGCATCGTCAAGCCGATCTCGAAGCCACTTGCGACGATGGGGGTTGGCCACTCGGCAAACAGCTTCTGGGCCGCCGGAATATCCATCCTCAAGTTGAATTCAGACTTGTTGGCGGGAATCTTCTCGCCGTTCCATTCGATAGCCGCATAGTTCCCGGCCATAGTTGACAGGAGTCGGACCTTGCGTTTGACCAGTTGCCGGCCCTCGAGCTGGCTCATACCGTCCGCCTTGCTGTCCAGAAGGCGTGCGAAATTCGTGCAATACCCGACCTGAATCATCACCACGCTGCCGTCAGGCTGTGCCGCCAGCACCCTCCTCAGAAGGTGGACAGCCTCCTCGGCATCATCACCGTCGGTCAGTTTGTGCGGGTAAACGAACGCTCCGTGTTTGTTCTGGAGTTGCGCCAGATACTGTGTGTAATTGATTCCGTTTGGGGAATACGGCTGGTCGGCCGGCGGCCGCTCATCGAATATTTTGGCCGGAACGCCCCCACGGACTACGCCAACCGGGATGTACCCATGCCCGTAGAAGGTGTCCACCAGATCGACATAGGGTGCGATCCATTTTGCCTCCGTGGTCACCGTCACCGCGAGTAACTTTACCTCACCCCGGTCCTGCAATGAATGGAGCATGGCCAACGCCAACATGTCGTCAATGTCACTGTACATGTCCGTATCGAAAATGACGTTGACAGGCGCGCCACGCGCCTGTGGCGCGCAGACTGCCAGGATAACGAGCAACAGGACGAGTCCGCGTTTCATGAGATAGCCACTTGCCGTTGCGTGCGGGCAGACTCCTTCGCAGCCTCCAGAATTTCCATTACCAACAGATTGCTATCCAGCGCTGCCAGCCCGGAGGGCTTCAGTGTGCCGCGCGCGATGGCGAGCAGATGAGCCAGCGGAGATGGCGGCTCGTCGGTTGTCTGTTGAATCGGAAGCGAGCGATTGACGGTCCCTTGGCGAAACGTCAGCGTATCGCGGTCCGGTAGATGCAATTCGGCGTCGGTGCCGTAGATGTCCAACTCTTTCTGACCGCGTGCCCAATTCCAGGACGCTTGGACTATGACCACCGCTTCAGGGTAGATGATCACCAGGTTCGCCTCGTCTTCGACCTTTGGATACACCTTCGGCTGAAAGGATTGGGTAACTGCTGACACGGCGATTGGCCGCAATCCCGGCAAAAGGCAGGTTGCCAGATCTGCGCCATAGCACCCGAAGTCCATGAGCGCACCGCCCCCATTGGCAATCGGGTCTGTGAGCCATGCGAGAAACTCCGCGGAGCAGATCGCCTTCGGACCCGAGTGCCCTGCGCGCCAAACTATTTTCCGCACGTCACCTATCGCGTGTTGTTGCGTGACGTAGGGGATGGAGGAACGAATGCTAGGCCAGAACGAGGTTTCGTAATTGACAATCAGTTCGATGCCCGCCTTGCGGGCCACAGCAGCCATGGACCTCGCGTCCGCCAGATTCGTAGCCAGCGGCTTTTCCATCATCACGTGTACACGGTGCGCCGCGGCCGTTTCAACGACAACGCGATGATCGAGAGTTGTTGTGAAAGCCGCCAGCGCGTCCACCTTACTGGTTGCAAGCAGCCGGTCCAGTGAGTCGAACCGCAGAGAGGGCTTCAGGTGAAATTGGGTTGCGTAGCGCTCAAACAGTGTCGGGTTGGGCTCGACGATTCCGCACAACTCGACTTCCGGACTGTCAATCACCGCCGGCAGGAAGCCGTGCACGTGATCGTGAACCAAGCCGACAATCGCTATTCTGACCGGCCCACTGCGCGGCCGACCCGCCGCGGTCGATGCCGCCGCCGCGGTCGATGCCGCCGCCGCGGTGGCCGCAGCCTGGACGAGAAATGTTCGCCGAGTTGACATTGATGATCAGCTCCAATTCATTGGAGGGAAGCCTCGGATGTTAACGCACTGCGTAGCACTTCCCAATCAGCGTCCGGAAGAGAATACAGGGCTTCCATGCGCAACGCAGACTGCCAGTCCTGGGACTCGCCATACATTCTCGAAAGAGCTACAATACCTGTTACCTTCCTCAATTTGAGGTGGGCGTACCAGGACTCCGAATGTGAAAGGACTCGCAGTTCACCAGAGAGGACTGGCTGGAGGTTCTCGAGACAAGCGAGGCATACGTCTTCGATACCCTTCGCAGTGCCATTCTCAATCGCTATCCCCAGCTTGCCGCACTCGTTCAGGAACGCTTCCCGGGCAATCCAACCGGGGAAGAAGCATTCGCTTACGCCCTGGAGCTTTTCTTGCGCGTCAATCTCAATTCCGCGCTCGATGGCTGGAAGATGGTTCGGTTTGTTAATGAGACCGCCGCATCCTTGCGAGCGGTTGGCATCATGCATGTGCTTCCAGTTGGTGAACTGCCTGTGGACATCACGCTGTCAACTGACCTCCAAGGTACCCGATATCGGGCACAGATAGGTACGGACGACTCCCGATGGCGATCCCTATCCGACGCGAAGCGCTGGAGGGCCGTCTATCTTTATGCGAGCGGAGAGCGCGATGAGGAATGGGCTTGGTCTAAACCAATTTCCGGTTGCCTGGGCGATGGTTGATCCTGGTTGATGCCCGCAGTTCGCGCCAACACACATCAGTGCTGGTCATCCGCGATTCCAGCCTCTGAATCACCCGCGCCGGCTTCAACACCTGTCCCGCTGGTGTGACCCTGTTGGTGGCTGAACCAACTCGCGACACGTGTCTCCTCGGCCATTGCGGTGTCGAGGGCGCCCGAGTCAACCAGTAGCTCGCGGAGCCGTTGCCGGTCCCACGAACCGACAGCAACACGCAGAGAGCATGATCCGTCGGAACGAATGTGTGCGGCGGAAATTCCCGATTCCAGCAGGCGCATGGTTGCGCTCTGCGCCCGCTCCGGTGTGGAAAACACTGCAATCATTTCATCAGTGCGCATACACGCTCGAGAGCAAGACCTATGCCCCCGCGCTCTGGCAACAGCCTGCATAATTAACCCGGGTTAAACCCCTGCTGCCCGGGGATGGGGCACACTTCACATAACAGGGGAAGGTATCTGAAGCGCGGGCATAGCTGGCGGGCCGATCGCCCGCCCTATCGGCTGTTGCATGAGCAAGGGGCCTATATTGTTCCAGAAGAACTCGATTTCGAGTCTCATTCGAAAGTTGGAACACTGCGCTCTGCTGTCGCCGGAGGACAAACGCGCGCTCGAAAGCGTTTGCGGCTCGGTTCGGCAGTTGCCGGCGCGATCGATTCTCGTGACGGAAGGTGATGCCGCACAGCGGGTCAACGTCATATTGGAAGGGTTCGCCTGTCGCTTCCGGCTGCAGGCCGACGGACGCCGCCAAATGGTTGGGCTGCTGCTCCCCGGCGACATGTGCGACATCCGGGTCTGCATTTTGAAGCACATGGATCACTCCATCGGCACGTTGAGCCTGGTGCGTGTCGCGCAGATCCCCCGCGAAAGCGCAGACTGGCTCATGGAACGTTGCCCACGCCTGGCGCGAGCATTCTGGTGGTCTACGCTGGTCGAGGAATCGATAGCACGCGAATGGGTCGTGAATGTCGGGCATCGAACCGCCTTCGAGCGGATGGCACATCTGTTCTGCGAGGTGTTTGAGCGCTTGCACGCCGTGGGTCTGACGCGAGGCGACACCTGTGATCTGCCGCTGACGCAGTCCGAGTTGGGCGATGCGCTCTCTCTGTCAGCAGTACACGTCAATCGTGTGTTGATGGAGATGCGGCACAACCGGCTCATCACTCTGCGCAATCAACAGCTCACCATCCACGATTACCCGGCATTGCGCAACGTGGCGGGTTTCGATCCCCGCTATCTACACTTCGATGGAACCAACGGCCCCTCGTTCCGCGCCCAGGAACAGACCGGGTAACCAGTAAGCGAATGGCGCGGCGACCCGCTTTCAACTGCGTTATATACCTGTGATGAGTCCCATCGCGCGTAGTAAAAACTTCACGTGTTGCGGAAAGTTATACCAATGTGCGGCTCACGGCTTCAGCACGACCTTGATGCACTCGTGCTGCTTGTCGCGGAACATTGCAAACCCGGCGGGTGCCTCAGCGAGCGGCAGATGATGGGTCACGACGAAGCTCGGGTCGATTTTTTCCTGCTCGATCAGATCCAACAGCGGACGCAGATAACGCTGCACGTGGGTCTGTCCGGATTTGATGGTGAGTGCCTTGTTCACGATAGCGCCGAACGGGACCTTGTCCAGGAATCCGCCATAAACGCCTGGCACCGAGACCGTACCCCCGTTGCGGCAGGCCATGATCGCCTCGCGCAGCGAGGTCGGGCGGTCCGTCGCCAGCATGAGCGATTGTTTGATGCGGTCGTACGTCCCGAAGAAACCGTGCGCGTGGCCTTCGAGCCCGACGGCATCAATACAGGAGTCCGGACCGCGGCCTCCGGTCATGTCCGAAAGCGTTTCCAGCACATCGACCCGATCGTAATTCAAAGTCTCGGCCCGACAGTTATCCCGGGCCTTGCGCAAGCGCTCTTCAAAGCGATCAATTGCAATGACGCGCTCGGCGCCCAACAGAAAGGCGCTCGCGATCGCGAACAGACCCACGGGCCCGCAGCCCCACACGGCCACCGTGTCGCCCGGCTGGATGTTGCAGTTTTCGGCAGCCATGTAGCCGGTAGGAAAAATGTCCGACAGAAACAGGACTTGCTCATCACTCAGGTTATCCGGCACCTTGATCGGACCCACATCGGCAAAGGGAATGCGTGCGTATTCAGCCTGGCCCCCCGCGTATCCGCCCAACATGTGCGAGTAACCGAACAGGCCCGCTGGCGAACGTCCCCAGAGCTTCTCGGCCATCCAGGCGTTGGGATTGGAATTCTCGCACAGCGAGAACTGGCCGGTGGTGCAGAAGTAGCAATGGCCGCAGGCGATCGGGAAGGGATTGACCACGCGGTCCCCGACCTTGAGGTTATTGACCGCGGGCCCGACCTCGACCACTTCACCCATGAACTCGTGACCGAGAATGTCACCCTTCATCATTGAAGGGATGTACCCGTCATAGATGTGAAGGTCCGAGCCACAGATCGCGGTGGAACTGATCCTGATGATGGCGTCGCGCGGATTGAGAATCTTCGGATCCGGGACCTCCTCAATCCGTAAATCTTCAGTTCCGTTCCAGCAGTTGGCTTTCATGAGAGGCTCCCTTGACGTGACAGACGCCCTTCGCGCGTCATGCGGCCGAGCAGGCTGCGACGACCGGAAGGTTGGCCGCGGGTGGTCGGAATTTCGCCCGCTTCGAGGAGTTGCTTGAAGCGACGCAGATCCTCGCGGATTTCGCTACGCGGGTGGGTCCCGAGAAGCTGTGCAAGACCCAATCCGGCGGGCCCGCCGGGCACCCTGAAATGCACGCTGGCACTCACGAGAGTTCCCCGCCCCCCGGTCGCGCGTTCAAATCTGACAACACCGGCGTGATACAGGCCACCACCGTCGACGGATCGCCACGAAATGCGCTCTCCCGGCGTCTCGCCAGTTACTTTGGAGTCCCATTCAATCCGCCTGCCAAGCGGACTCCTGATACACCAACGCGAGGTTCGCTCGTCCAGCACAGTCACGGACTCGACCATCGGACTGATGCGCGTCATGTTGGTAGGGTCGCGCCAGAATTCATAACACTCCTGCGGAGTCCTGGCGATCACCACGCTCGCGGAGACCAGTGCATCGGGCGCGGTACTCTCTCTCGATTGAGCACCGACATGGGTGCGGCGCAGGCTCTCCTGCGCGTCAACCGCCGTAATCGCCGCAACGACCGCCATCGTTATGGCGGCGCTCAGTTTTCGGGGATTGCCGCGGTTCATCAGGCTCGCAAGGATCACGGCGAGGTCCATCCCGTCGCCCACCACACGCGACCAAAGCCACGGAGTCGGGTTGCGGCTGGTGAGCAAGCCCACGCCGGCAGCGAGCTCTCGCAAGCCCACCAACGGCAACAGGCGCTCATGGGTCTCCAGGCCGCTGAGGCGCGCTACCGCGCCCGGCATGAATGAGCCACCGGCACCGAGCACGAGACTCAGGATCGCAAGTCCACGGACCCTGTTCGGCGATGCGCCTTCCGCGGACCGTGCCTGTGACTGCGCCTGATCATCAAATTCATCATACACATGCGCGGGGCCAAACTCGGCCCGCGCACCGCGGCCGGATTGAGAGGGTTGGGACAATTCAGCGACCATGGCGTGCTCCTGAATGAAGGCCTGACAGCTTCCTGGTGTTGGTTACCAGCGGAAAGAAGCAAGAGCGATTCCCAGGAAATCTAACCTGTGTTATCAACTATCGCCGCGACAACCGCTACTCTTGTTTCATCCGCGGTTGGAGCAGCAGTCATCGTGAAGACACTCAA